>ERZ767114.776-NODE-776-length-16520-cov-41.107949_pt1 | contig 16520 bp, 19 predicted proteins | sample MGYA00374952_ERZ767114 | MGnify/ENA primary metagenome ERZ767114 (study PRJEB28939, sample SAMN06267156) | marine metagenome | isolation source: Columbia River Estuary | place: USA:Columbia River Estuary, USA | collected 2012-05-05 ...
AGCCGAAGGGCTCTACGTCTACGTCCCTTACCTTTCTTCTTAGGGTCTTTGTCAGCAGTTTCTTCGACTGTTGGCATACCCTGTGACCAGAAGTTTCCGCCTCTTTTAGCAGGGGGAGCACCCGCTATGCCACCACCACCACCACCTGAAGATGTTTCAGTAGGAGTCTCTGGGGGAGGTGTATAGTCGTCAGCTACTTCTGGGGCTAGGACACGATCAGGAGTATTACCTGCTGCACCTTCGCTTGTCATCCCACCTGACTCTGTGCCTTGAGGGATACTGCGGTCATTGACTTCAGGCTCAGGGGTGTCGTCTCTAGGGGTAACTGGTTGTGAGAAGTGTTCTTCTGTAGGTGTAGTTGGTACTGGGTCTTTAGACTTTAGAGCTGCTAATCTACGCTCTGCTTCAGGGTCGGTAACAGGAGTAGGGTCTTCAACTACTTCAAAAGGAACTGTGCCGTTAAGACCTACATCTCTATTTGGATAGTTAGCTGCTTGAGTATCTGTAAATGTTGGAGTGACCTCAGTACCACCGTCAGAAGTCTTAACTTCTATTGGCTTTGGTGGGGTCTTCTCTGGAATCTTAGCAGGGCCGTTCTTACCACCAGAGGAGGACTTGCCCTTATTACTAGAGGAGGACTTGTCCCCTCCTGTAACTATCTTTTTAATACCATTGCCAATTTTTTTATACCAAGGTACTTTCTTTTTTGTGCCGTCACCACTACCCGTATCTGCTTGTCTTGCCATAGTAGTTCTCCTTAAGGCTTCTTAGTAGCTACGCCACCAACGGTATTGGAAGTAGCTCCACCAGTAGTCGATGGGATTTGTAGGGACGAAGCACCTTTACTTTCTGCAATCTTTTTACGTCTTGCTTCTTCTTCAGGAGTAGCTGCTTCTTCTTGTGTGGCTGCTGCCTGCACAGCGGGAGCTGCGGGAGGTGGCATATATCTTGGGACTTCTACTACGGTTTCACCGCCTTTTTTAGCCATTGTCTTATTCCTTAATTTGGATATGGGATGTTAAGCGTCCGAATGCTCGTTGGAGCTCGTCAACTTCGTATAGGTAAGTGTCTATAATCTTTGTTCCTTTCATCTTTCTACCTATGCTTCTTGATGCTTCAGACGCATAATAATTCTCTAGTGGTAGGTTAGCTTCTAAACAAACCCTTACGGCTTGGATAGCGAGGAGGTAGGTTGTTTTCCCACTCCGATGCTTTGGGGTTACATATAAGTACGTCTGTCCGATAGTCGGTGTCCGTAAACCATAGTATGTATTGTGAGAGAAACTTGAGAAGCCTACCACTTCTGTTCCTTTAATCGCTAGGTAGATAACCCAATGTGACCTCACAAAAGACTCTAAACTAGCTGTACCACACTCAAAGACCTCATTACTAAACTCAATAAGTAGTCGTTCGAGGTCTGGTGCGTACTTTTCTGAATAAATCTCTAAATGAGTATTCACTATCTCCGCTCCGCAATAGACTCTAAGTAAGCGATTACTTGCTGTTGTCCTATAGCGATGTGGATGTTGTCAATAGTAGTAGCTTTCTTTGGTAATTCATTAGGGAATTTCTCTTGTAACCCTTGAATTACTTCGATTAGTGCTTCCATTGTAATTTTCACTGTAAAGCTCCCTTGACATTATATGCCATTTTATCTAAGATCGTCTTTTCATTTTAAGTAAAACGCCCAAAAGCCCCATCATTCGGGGGCTTCAGGGGCTTCCCAAAGTTTTATTGAGTTACCATCAAACTGGTGCATATCAGCTAGTCTCATTGTCCATAGAGCATCTTCCTCTGTGAGCCCTCTAGCTTCATAGGCTGTAACGACAGCTTGCCACATCTCATACTCAGTCTTTAAACCTTTTAGTATCTTCTCTGCCTTAACTGGACCAACACTAGGACAGCCCTTATAGCCATCTGAGGTGTCACCTGTAAGAGTCTGGAAGTAAGCAAAGCGTATTGCCTCGAAAGCAGATACAGTTACTTCCTCGTCTCTGCCATAGTTGTAGTGAGTACCCTCGACTTGATACAGAACATCCTTATCAATCGCACAGACTACATAAGCATCTGGATTATCAGCTTTTACTCGAACTACATAGTCGTCAGCCTCCATCCCAAATGCCATTACACAGTCGTAGTTGTTAAAGGCATAGTCGCGTATCTCATAGAGCCCTAGTGGTTTTCGGGTGGGAGCTCGGTTCTCCTTGTACGAGAGCGGAAAGGAAAGCCTAAAGTTATCTTCACCAGAAAATATAAGAAGACTATCATCACACCCAGTAGCAAAGAGGATGTTACTAATAAGCTGATCAAAGGAGCTGTAACACCTTCCAATATCTGTGTAGTAGTCAACTTCCTGCTCCTCCTCAAGTCCTGCTGCGAATTCCATCTCATTCCATACCACCTTTTCTTCTATTGCAAACGCCACCTTATAGAGTAGTGAGTCTGCATCCACTAGGGCTCGCATCATTTAGTGCTCCTCTGAAGGCTCTTTGTATGAGTCTTCAATTTCTTGGATGACAGCTAGGATGTCTTCCTCTAAAGGGATACCCCCATTATCTACGGCTGACTGAACAGCTTTATCGACAATAGAGAATCCATGTTCGAGGTTGAAGTAATGGAGTCCTGCTTTAGAGACTGCTTCCGCAATGATAGAGTTCATAAACTTCATTGTGGTAGAAGAATCTTTGGGTTCTTCTAAGGTGACTGCAATGAGAGCCATGTAAGCAGCTCCATACTCTGCGTATAGTCCCACAAGGGTAGCTACGTCATTAACAGAACACTGGTAGTCCCCTTTTAAATCCTCAGCCAACCACTCAAAGGCAGCTTGGAAGTCTTCTTTAATATCACTCAAGTCTCGTAGTTGAGAGGTGCTAAAATTTTGTAATGCTTTAATTAAACTCATGGTGTAACTCCTTATCGGGATGCAAGTAGAGCTTTGCGTTGCTCTCTAGTATTCATTGTTAATGTTTCAGATGACCAACCACCACAATCTAAGCAATGGTATCGTTGTAATTGGCTCTTATTAGTGAAGATAAATCCTCGTTTATGAAGCTTACTACTACTACACTTAGGGCATCTAGCTTTCTCGTCCCCACCACCATCGTAGATAGCGATATTAGGGTGAGTAGGCATCCAAGGTCTGAGGACTACATACAGCTCCTCTAAAGAGATAACGTCAACAATATTGTATTCCTTCATCTCCTCCCAAGCTTCCTCGTTACCTGCCATACACTCATTCCAGAGTTTCCATCCTGCAAACTTAGCATGGTCAAGTTTAGGGGTTGCACATAGTTTAGCTGTAAGCCATGCCAACTTATTAGATGTCATCTTAAAAGTCTTCTGTGCCTCTTTCAAGGTGTCAATAATCTTGAAGGGGCTAGGTGGCTTGTATCCGTTGAGCAATAATCTAGCATTGATCTTCGGTACATCAAAGCCTTTGCCATTATGAGCGACTACAAAATCTGCCTCGTTTAGCAGGAGGTACATCTCAGCTAGTAATACTGAGTCATCACCAATGCGGTCACGGCAGTCAGCATACATTACTTCGTCTTCATGCGCCCACTTAGCTGCATAGGACATGATGTACCAATCTTCTTCAATCTGGTCGAGGGATATATTCTGCTTCCATAATGCCCACACTTTACCCATAACGGGGGCTGTCTCAATATCAATAAATAAAATGTTAGCCACATTGATCTCCTTTAGGCTCGTACTAAATGCCCCCACCTAAGTAAGCATAGGGGCTTGTAATTTACTTCCATCTCTGGTAGTTTATAAAGTATCAATCCTACGGTGATATATGCCGTAAAATAGCACTAAGTTAAACATGATGCTTGGTGCAGAAAACTGTGTAAAGTCTACAGTTTAATGCGCGTAAAAGTGTTAGGTTAGCTACACTCTTTATCCCCAGTTATGGGGTCGATGTAACAGGCAGTAGGTTCTTCTTCTTCTTTAGTTGTATTAAGAATACCAAACCGCTTACCATCTTTGTTAAAGGTTGTTGCCCCTTTACATCCAAGCTCCCAAGCCTTCATATAGATAGACTTAAATTCTTCTCTGGGCATCTCTTTAGATACATTGATTGTCTTACTAACTGCACTATCAACATACTGCTGTGCAAGAGCTAGGACAGCTAAGTGTTCATCTGCGGTACACTCGTCTGCTGTCTTACCTACTACTCCCCACTCTCGGAAAGCATAGTCAGTTACCTTTGTAACTACAGGGCCATCGAATGTCTGGATAGTACGGTCATAAGAGTGACTGAATACTGGCTCAATACCACTACTTACATTATCCGCACAGAGACTCATAGTGCCTGTAGGTGCAATGGATAGTAAGTGACTGTTACGGATACCATGTTCCTTAATCCCTTTCTGAATAAGCTTAGGCAATGTCTTGATAAACTTAGCTTCACTATACTTCTCTGCATCGAACATAGGGAATGCTCCCTTCTCCTTTGCAAGGTCTACTGACGAGGCATAAGTCATATCCCTTAGTACCTCTAGTACCTCCTTTTGAAACTCTAAGAACTTAGGGCTTCCATAAGAGTATCCTAATACTTCACCTGCATTGGCTAGACCTGTAACCCCTAAGCCCATCCGTCTTTTGTTACGGCTCTCCTCAGCTTGTTCCTCTAGGGGAAAGATAGATACATCGTGGATGTTATCCATTGCTCTAATAACAGGGGGTATGTCACTGGCAAGTTGGGCATAGTCAAAGAAGTATTTACCTCCAACTGTGTCGATATACTTAGTTAAATTAAAGCTGCCTAAGAGACAAGCACCATAGGGTGGTAATGGTTGTTCACCACAAGGATTTGTTGCTGCAATCGTCTCGCAATAGTAAAGATTATTCATCTCATTTATGCGATCAATAAGCAAAATTCCCGGCTCTGCCCAGTCCCAAGTGCTATCCATAATCTCCTCCCAGAGAGCAGGGGCGTACACTTGCTTGTATACCTTACCTTCAAATACTAGATCAAACATATCCTTATCAACAACAGCTTGCATAAACTTATCGGTCACACCTACCGAAGTATTGAAGCCAGTTAACTCAGTCTTGTTATTCTTAGCCTTGATAAACTCCTCAATGTCTGGATGGTCGATACGAAGAACACCCATCTGTGCTCCCCGTCTATGCCCTGCACTCGCAATGGTCTTGCATACAGAGTTAAAGATGTCCATGAAACTAATAGGACCACTACTTCGACTATCAAGTGACACAATCCGATCACCTTTGGGACGAAGGGTAGAGAAGTCGTAACCAATACCACCTCCCTTTCGCATAGTCTCAGCAGCTTCAGTAGCCTTAGCCATAATGTCGTGCATACTATCTTTGATTGTACCAGACACATAGCAGTTAAATGCTGTTACCTGTCGTGGAGCTCCAACAGCAGCCTGTGTTCGACCGCCTCCCATAAACCGTTGGTCTAGTAGGATACCGAGGAGCTGTTGGTAATGCTCTGGACTATCTGCTAGTGTCCTTGCGAACCGCACCTTGCTCTCATAAAAGCTCTCACCCTCCATACAGTATTTAGTCTTGTATGTTTCTTTGCTTAGTAGCAACTTTGGCCCGTATAACTCTGTCATTATGTCTCCGCTTATAATTTGTCTGGGGTTTCATACACTTCATCCAATCTAGGATGTTGTATATCTGTAAATTCTATCTCACAAAAGTTACCGCAATCTGGCATAATTATCTTCTGATCTCTGCCCTTATCAGGAGGCAAATCCCTGAGTGGTATCTTCTGGCAGTTGTTACCATACTTGTTTTCCAGTTCCATCATTCTGTTAAAATGATCGGGGAAGTCCTGTCGTATTTTATTTTGATACCCCATACCTCCCTTAACACACATTATGCAGTTGTTGTTGGGGTAGCCTAGCGTATACATCGTAGGGCGTAAAATCCCCTGCTCCTCTAGGAAATACAAGCACTCAGGCTTTGTCATCTTGTGTTCAATTAAAGGAAATAAGGGGTTTACCTCATATTGCTCTTTAAACCTCAAGGCTCTATTGATCTCTTTCTTGCTGTACTCAAAGCCAAAGACCTGCCCCCAGTGCTTTTCTTCCTTCTCTATCCTAAACCTAACCTTCTTCTTTAGCTCCAATGTACAACGAGCTCCCGAAGGGCCATTAAAGTATTTAGTCTTTTCTATGACATCAAACTGATCTTTGAAAAGAAGGGAGCGTTCTGTCCGTATAGGCTTCCCGTACCAATCTTCGCACTCTCGTTTAAATCTTTCGTTGTCTGGGTGTGCACTCCCAATCTCAAAGTAGATTGGCTCTACTCTATCCACTCCATATTTGTCTATAGCTAACTTTGTGGCTACTGCCGAAGTAACCCCTGCTGACCACCAAGCTATTATCTTGTTATCATCCATTCCATTCTCCTAGTGTGTGTCAGCCCAAGAGTCGCCAATAGCAGCCGAGCCTCTGAGTGGTATTCTGAATTGTAAGAAAGCTGTTACGTCTGCAAAGGAGTCTTCAGCTATCTTTGCTACGTCTTCAGCGATAGCTTCGTCACATTCAATTTGAACCTCGTCATGGACATTGAGGACAAACTCATAGTGCAAACCTGCTGTAAATTTTTTCTGTAAATTTTCATCTAAGAAGATTAGGTAGTATTTCATAACCAATGCCCCTGCCCCTTGAAGGAGGGTATTAAGAGCACTATGGCTACTACGGATATGGTAAGGGTTTCCGTCTAGTGCCTTGAGTGTTCCATTGGTCTTGTATGCTTTAGCGACTTCATCAACGAGTCTCTTGATAGCAGGGAGCTTCTTAAAGAACTTGTCTTTCAGCCTCTTACCATCGTTAGCACTACCTTTAACAATCTCCCCTATCTTCGCATCACCTGCTCCATATAGAAAAGCATCCTATGTATTCGACAGGGGTCGTTAAGCCCTGCCCGTTCTCTTATGAACTGCTATATGTTTCCATATAGAGTAGACTATATCATCATCCCCATTATAGGGAGCGAACCGCTTCCACTCACTTGAGTGTACTTCCCGAAGGAATAGTCGTTGCACCTTCAACATAATCAGCACATCTTCTCATAACCAAAGGGTTATCTTTCAAAAGTCCTAGTGCTCTATTACAGTTATGACATAATAGACCTCTGACCGAGCCAGTAGTATGGCAGTGATCAACAACAAGTTTTAGTTTGTGGTGTTTAGCCATCGCCCACCCTTCAGTGTGGCACAGGGCGCATAAACTGTTTTGTTGTTTTAACATTCTATTATAATCATCTGTAGAAATATTATAATTTCGTAACAAGTAAGCATCAAGCATTGCAATGTCTTTGCAAAAATCACTACAATACTTTTCAGATGGTGCTTTTGGTAAAAACACCTTGGTGCATTTACCGCATGGTTTGTCCTTGAAGTAACCCTGTGGGTACTTACTAGGATGTGCCGTCTGTTTGCTTTTACTTTTGTTACCCATTAAATATATCATGTTGCTTGGCTCAGGATTGTCTTCAACATTACTTGTTAAGAGTTTCCCTGAGTTCAATTCGTTTTTGTCATTATGATTACTCATAAAGTCATCCTTGCTTGTTATGTTTAAACACGCGTTAAGATGAATGTCTTAGCATCGTCTCTTGTAGGCAACCCTGCACTCTTTTGGTTGAGGGTATGGATGTCTGTTCCTGCATCCTTGTCGCCTTTGTCTACTGCCTCTCCATACCGACCACCATCGAATCTTGCCATATAATGACTCAGTGTTCGTAGCTCTAAACCGTCAGCATCACAGCCTACTAGCTTCTTACCTTTTGGCACAGTGAATAGTGACCTAGCCTCAGAGCCCTTGTATGCCCTTCCAGAGGGTACTTGTGCCATATTAGGGTTGCTGTGGGTACAACGTCTACTAACAGCCCCTAGCGTATTCACACGCCCTCGTATGCGTCCATCTTCATGTACTTGATTAAGCCAAGCATTCTTACCATCGGCTAACTGCCCTATTAGCTTCTTTACGTTGAAGTAATGGGCTAGTAGTTTGCCCTCTGGGAAGCTAAGTTGGTTAAGTACCTTTTCATTAATGATAATAGAGCCTTTGTCAGTAAGCTCTGAAGGCTTCCATCCATATACCTCAGACAACCAACGGGCTATCTGCTGCCGAGAGGAGGGGTTAAAGGCTACCTCAGTAAAGTAGCCCCAACGCTCACTAGAATCCCAGTGATACCCTTTAGCCTCTTGGCTTAGTAAGACTGCTGACTTAGCACCGTCTTTGTTGTAAGGGTTCTTAGGATACTTACCTAGTACCCAAGTCTTTAGAGGGGTAAAGGTTTTCTCTAGCGCCTTTTCAACTTCCTCAAGCTCCGATACGAGCCAAACGTGGAGCGTTTGCGCCTTCGCTGTGTCAAAGAAAACTCCATACTTTTCTTGTCTACTGATGATTCTTGCAAATTCTTGTTCAAGTCTAATTGCCTCGTCTGGTATGTTTCTGGTTAGTAGTTTGTGGTATAGGTCGTAAGTAACTTCCGTATCCTGACGACAGTATTCAATCATATCGGGTGTCAATACTTCCCATTGCTCAATGTTTGTACCAAAGTCTCCCTTCATCTTCCGTAGGCGGTAGCCCCAAGCCTTAAGACCATGAGAGCCTTTGAGCTTTGGAGGTATCGTCTTACGGTTAGCATCCATTACCATAAGGTTAGGATACGCGAGACGTGACATTAACAAAGTGTCGTGGCAAGCTGAGGTTACATCATACCCTAATTTTTTTAGAGTAGGAATATCGAAGTTGATTATATTATGACCAACAACTAAATCAGCCTCATTGAGAATCTTAATGCCTTCCTCAATAGTACCATCGCTACCTTCCATTGCTATATTACTTGTATAGACTTTGGTAGGTTCGTCATCTACTTTGATAGAGATACAATGTAGCTTGGTGGCTTCGTGGTACAAGCCGTTGCTCTCAATGTCAAAAATCGCTATCATCCTTTGCCTCCGTTTGTTCAATCTCAAAGTCGTCATCTGACTCGTAAACAATACCCGTAGTCTTCTCGTATCTAAAGCCTACTGTACGTCCTGTAGCGTTGCCTGAGAAGCGGTCTTTAAGAATCCTTATCAAACCTTTGTTCCGCTCGTCTGGGTCTTCATGTAATGTGTTTCTTTCAATACCGAACATCGTCTGAGCCCATCGCATAATAGCGCGAGAACCTGTAAACTGTGCTTGCTCCGTCTTGCCTCCTGCCTCATGGCTTGGACCTGACTTTGGAGGATTTAAGTGAGATACAAGTAGTATCCAAATATCTAACTCCTTAGCAATACCTGCTACCTCAGCCATCAAAGCATCTAGGTTTCTTCTCTCGTCTTGAGCATGAGCATTTAGGGCAGTAAGGTTGTCGATGTAAAATATACGACAGCCATAGTTGTGACGCATGTATCTGATCTTGTCACTTATTGTCTCCCAATCGTTAGCACCAAAGTTATCAAACATAAATAGGTTACCATTAATAGCCCCTACCGTCTTTAGGAGTTTGTCGTTGTCTCTCTCCTCGTTGGGTAGGTGGTAGTGACACCCATCTATCTTTCCTGCTGTCCTTAGTAGTGTCTCTTTGGTACTCTGCTCAAGCATGAACGTAGCTACTTTCCATCCCTGTTGTACGTCAAAGGCAATCTGACTCATTACAAAGTCAGTCTTACCGATGCTGACCCCTGCCCCTACCACTATCACATCTCCGAACCGTCTACCGTAAAGGTGAGAAGTCAGCCTAGTGTAGTAATAAGGGAAACCTATTGTTATAGGCTCTGCTACTGTGTCTAGTAAGTCAGCAGGGGTAACGATGTCATCTGGTTTAAACTTCTCAGCATTGTAGAAAGTATTAACAACCCCTGCTTTACCCTTGTAGAGTAAGACCTCATTAGCGTCTTTGTAATCAGCATGTCGTATAATACGAATCTTGTCAGCAGGGAGAATACTTACTACATCCTCTACTGCTTGCCTTCCTGCATCGTCATTATCAAACCATAAGTACACCTCGTCATAACCTGAAATCCAATCTAGGTGGTTTGATATTTCTTTCTTAGCAGCCGAAGCTCCATTCTTCAATGAGATCACTGGGTACTTACCATCGAATGCTGTCGCTACCGACAAGGCATCAATCTCACCCTCTGTAATCACTAGCTTCTTACCCTTGTTACTCCAAAGCTGCTGTCCGAAAAGTAGTGCCTCTTTAGCTTCTCCAATAAACTTAAAGGTCTTGTCGGAGTACCGAAGTTTCTGAGCAACTATCTCCTTGTCTTTGTTGAAGTAGTTGGCAACTTGGCAAAGGCTACCATTCTTGTCATACCCAATACCATAGCGATACTGTTTGGCGATAGCCTCTGGGACTTTTCGTTTGCCTAAGTCCTGAAAGGTATACTCTAGTAATGCCATAGGGACATTCTTTCGATGTTTACTAGGAGCTTCCCTAGTAGAATCTCCTTTATCCCAACTACGACAGGAGAAGCAATAGGAGCTACCTGTAGAATATACAGCCCTAGCATCTGAGCTACCGCAATCATCGCAATTAGTATGATACTGAAACTCACCGTTGTCTTCATGTCCCATCTCCATCTTCTCCTAAGAATGCTTCTTCAACGTCATCGCCCCACATATCGTCCCATATCCGAGAAGCCTTGTCTTGTGCTTCCGACACATCCATGTCAGCATTCTCGTACATTAGGTCACTCATTACCTCGGTTATAAAATCAATCTTTTTCATTGTGCTTCCTCTAAGATTACATCGCACCTTGGGTTCTCTTTATCGACTCCCCCAAACTTAAATACAATCTCATGTATGTAGTTGTAGTTGTCGTCTTCAAGAATACCTAATTCCACTAGGGCATCATGCGTGAACTTGGTGATTACACTACCAATATTATCAATATCAAATACCCTCTTGGTTGGGTAGTAGATGTAGTATGTCACCTTGCAAGTCCCTGTCACTGGGGTAAGTCCTCGTACTGTGTCGCCTACTTCCAGTTTGAAAGTCTTCTTAAGTTGGTTGTTAAGTTGAAACTGCCAGTTACGGTAGCCATTGAGATTTAGGTAATACATCTTCTTCTTGCGAAGTCCTACCTCTAACCTAATGGGTACTGAAAACCTCTGAATCTTTATGTCTTCCATAAGCTTCCTTGAAGCCCCCTAACAAGCATAGCCTGAAAGGGGGAGTCCGTTTAAGTTAGAAGTCGTCTTCACTTCCCATTGAGTCGTCAGAAGCTGCTGCCTCGAATCCATCCTCGTCATCGAAACCGTCAGCACCACCACCATTAAACTCAACAAGCTCAATAATCTGCATCTTAGTCCAAATCATTGAGATACCTACCTCTTTGGTATTAGCCATATAGTAGGGGTTGGCGTATACGACTAAGCGAACAATCGAACCGTTACCAACAAGCGGTACTGTCTTCATTGGGTTACGCTTGGCATCTACAACAGTGATAGTACACTGGTCACCTTTCTCCTTGCGGATGTCGATGTCTTTTAGCTTCGCCTTGAAGATAATTTTACCAGTAGGGTTGCCTTCTTTATCAAACTCCTCGGTAAATACATCTCGTACCTTAACTTGCTTACCCTTAGCAGGACCAAAGGTTTCTACGGCTTCGCTATAGGCTGTGTCCCGTAACTCCTCAAGACGCTCAACGAATGCTGCTACAGCAGGGTCGTCAGGGTCACAAGCTAAGGAAGTCGATAGGTCACCATGCTCGTTATACATACGATCAGGGGTTACTACCTTACACCAAACTGCTTCCCCTTTTGGGGTTGTAATATTCATACCTTTAACTGCAAAGGGTTTTGTATTTTTAATAGCCATTAAACTTTCTCCTTTAAGAATCTTTAAGACTATCTTAAAGACTACTACTACAACTACTATCTAAAGTTAATAGTTTAAAGCAATCTTTAAGTAGTCCCTAATCGGGTTTTATCTATAATGTCTTTTCTTTTAAAGTTAGCTGAAAATATACATACTATCAGCCACCTCTTTGAGGTCTAGCGTACCTATCATAACATCTTCTGCTGTCTTGTCAAACTCTGGATGTACCTGCTCCATAAACTGCTTTAGTGGTTGTTGTCCAAAGAGCTCTATGTAAGCCTCCCTAACTCGTAAGTTCAAGTTAGCCACTTGGTTTACTGGTACTCCGTAAGAGTCATGTATGAGATGAAAGTTTTTACAGCCATCCTCCTTTAGTTTTAGTACAGTTAGAGCGAGTAAAGCAGCATCTAAACTGTGTATGTAATTCAAATGTTGATAACAGCGTTACCTGTTACTTAAGCTTCAAAACCCACCCGCCTTTGAATGCAGAGCCTTTAGCTCTCCTTATTTGACTTCTGAGTGTTGAATAATTAATATCGAGTGCTTTTGATGCTTCTTTTACACTCCCAAATGTATATATTATATCTACATTATCAATATGATAAAGACTTATTTCCTTAGCAAAGACGCTGTTACTACCAGAAAGTTTCTCTCTTGCAGATTGCTTATGCTCCTCTGAAATCACCTTACCTTTGTGATAAGAGCCGATTGTCTTTTTCATATCCTCACTCCACCTATTAGTGACTCCCTTGAAGATGTTAGGTCTACTTTTTCCAGTATTCCCTCTTGAAATCTTCTTCTTAGTCTCTACTGAATGCTGCTTACCCTTGTTGCTAGGGGGTAAGCCACCGCCTGACGCTATATTCCATCCAATGTTTTCTGTTGGTCGTAAAATAGCCTCTAGCAATAAACATTCTTTTTCACTCCCTTCTAAAATAATTTTTCTGAGTATATTATCTACTCCATATTTTTTAAAAGCGTTAGTGAGGTGCTTGTTCGTTCTCCCTGTTGAGTGGTGATAGTGCCGTTGCTTTAGATTGGATGATACTCCAACATACCCATGTTTTGATATGTCGAAGTCCCCTAATAAGTGATACCAATATACATACATAATAATTTCCTTGTTGTTCATTCTATGGATTCATTGCTAAGAATGTCCGTCCTTTTGAAAAACAAGGGCTTAATCTCCACTTTTCAATGGAGTATCGGACTATATCTTCACCCTAACATAAGGGGTGTGGCGCTTCGGGTGACACTTGTCTACCCTATGGACTTCATGGACTGTTCTAGTCTGTATGTCCTAGTCTCTGAACCTTCAAGGAGATTCCTCTCCAAGCTTGGCTGCTGATTAGCATAGCTCTCGCCTTAGCCTCCCAGTCAATTCACCACATTCTCAGTGTATGTTACCACACACCCTCCCAAATTATTTAGGAGCAATACCATTAACCATCTTCTGTGTATTCAAAGCAGGTATGGTACGTCTTATTGACAACTTACCTACTGGGGTTGTAATCCTCTCAGCAGTCGTCTTGTGTAGTTTCTGTAGTACTGGAAAGCGAGTAATAGGGGTTGTGTAAAATACCCACCGTCCATTCCTCACAACATCCTGTGTAACCTCCTTAAGAAACTCCTGCCCAACCCTAGCCCCCTTCACCACTTCCGCTATCGCTCTGTCGTTTAGGTCAGTGAGTAGTTTAGCTGCTAACCATACTTCCCCTACCCAAAACTTCCTGTTATTGTTCTCCATACTCTGAAACTCTAGTTTGTTTTGCTCAAACATACCAAACTTCGTCACTGAGTAGGGCTGTGTCATCGTATTACGCTTTGTTAGCCCTCTAGTCACCTTACCCCTAAGGCTATTCGCTAAAGCTTGCGTAGAAGCCTCATGGGACTTCCCATCCGAAGTCTTATAAAGCAGACTCTTGAAGTAGTCACCTGATTCTAGGTATCCATTGACCTTATCAGCTACTCTCTGGTAAATGTCCTGTCGGGTAGTACCAATAACATTGACTGCCTCTGCGCCTACCTTGTCAAGTAACAGGCCAGAATAAATCTGAATCCCACTACAAGTAGCATCTAGCGCAATAGGAATGTGACTTTTAAATTCCTTTGGGCTCTTGACATACTCTGCATACTCAAAGCACCAAGCTAGATACAAGAAAGGTTCATCTGCTCCCTTCCATTCCGTTATGTTTCCAAAGGGGTCATCTGCTATCTCAAGGATAGTGTCGTGCATCTCCTTGATCTTGTCAACCCTCTCTTGGTAGGGTAGCTTATCAAACCCATAGCAGTTAGCACCATGAATCAAAAACCACCGTAGCTGCTCCTCGTCTTCAATACTACAACCATCTCTAAATTCTAGCAGGGCTTTTACTTCGCCTTTGCTTTGTGGCTGTAAGTGTTGCTGAATAGGATAGATACGTCCCCTAAAGTCGTACTGGTAACTAAAGTAAAACCCTTCTTCGTCAAGGTACTCCTTAGCATTAAAGAGTACAAGGTTTAGCATAATAGCCTTACCTGTGTTTGAGATCACAATGTCACGTTGGTCTTCAATATCTTTAAAGTACTTACGCATCATCTTGCGGTCAGCAGGTAGTCCCTTGTAACTCCCCTCTGTCTGTATCTCTCCATAGTTATGAATGTTAATAAAGTCTTCAGGTTCTAAGGCTTCATTGTAGGGTAAGTTCCCGTAGAGGTATGGATTTGTATGCGGACTCTCAGGGTCAGTTAAGTTTTCCTGAAATATCTTATCCATTACCTCATACACCTTTCTGTTCACACGCCATGCAGTCCCCTGTAACGTGTTTAGAGTGTCATACAGTGCCTCGGTATCAGTCTTCTCGAAAAAGCCCTTCAGCAGCTTCTTAGAGCCCATCCTGCACTTGATTATAGGTAGCTTGTATATGTCGGTGTTATAATAACCACCACTACCCTCAAAACTATCCCAATCCTTTGGTCGTGCAAGCAGAATAGGGAATCTCCTATAGTCTAGTAATAGACGCTCTCTTGATTCCAGTACCATCCTAAAACATTCATCCGTATACATAATGTACTGAGTCTTTCGGTCTTTATTGTATACAAGCCTTGTCTCAATAATATTAGCACCCGACTTTATAACTATATCTAGTAGTACCCCTCCAAGGTAGGTAGTAATATCGGTTAAGTCTGGGTCGTTCATAGCCCTCTGTCGTCTAATGATCTTTAGCTTTTCGCGCTGTCTAAAAGCATCGCTACGGGTCTTGAATCGCTTGTCAACGAATGACCCAAAGTTTGTGTCGCTTCTATCTAGCCTCCGAACCAAGATACTATCGTATATTGCTCTATTAAGTTGTTTAACCAGTGAGATAGTCGGAATATGAATCTCTTTGCTAATGCTACGAACGATTGTAGCTAGTATGATAAAGGCTAAGTCTTTAGGTGTCTCTGAAAACTCGATAGCAACAATGTCCCTAGCTGCTTTCATCTTACCCCTAATGTCCTTCTCAAAATACTCTGTTAGCTTTTTGGATACCAACTCAATACTATGTACTAATATCAGTTTACCTTCAGATAGCTCGTCAGCCTGTCCTGACTGAATACGACTGTTTACCTCCTTCATTAAGCGGTTAAAACTGTAATCGTTAGCGTTTAATTCAAGCTGAAGCTGCCTGTCATGTAGCGTCATAGTTTCTCCTCAGTCCTCCTCGTATCTATCAAACAAATCATCCGTATCCTGACACCATTCACAGTCACATGCATCCCCATTAACATCAAAGTCTACCCCACTACCATCACAACAAGGACACTCTGCTGAGTCAAGTAAATTTAAGGCTGTCTGTAAAGCCTCTTTAAGATCTGTAACCTGTACCCGTAGGTCACCTATCCATTGCTTTAGTACTACTTCTTCAGTCATCTTAACTCTCCCCGTTAGCACGTTTGAGATACCAGATAGCTTTCTTGCGATCTTCGATACTATCCGCTTTCTCTCTCCAAATATACTTGATTGCATTGCCTCGGCAGTACGCCTTAAAACCTTCCTCTCCCAATGCTGCCCTGATTGCTTCAATACACTCAATGCCAGTAGTCGATTGGTAGTGAGGTGGGCTATTGACCATATCAACACTCTCTGAGACGCTTAGAGGTGGTAAAGGCATCCCCATAGCCTCACAAATAGCTTCTAACACATCACTTACTGGGAAAGTCCCCATTGCAGAAGAACACACACTAGAATCTTCTAAAAGCACCCATAAAAGGTCTGGGGTATCAGTATCTAGTTTTGCAACAGTCAACTTCCATTGATCACAACCCGATGCTCCGCTTACTTTAATATTCATACTCCCTCCTAGCAATCTAATTCAAAAGTATTTCTGTGCATCTCAGCAACTTCTTGTAGCTTTAAACTCTTAACTAGCCTTGCTCTTAACTCTGCCTTTGTAACTGTGTCTTTTTTGATCTGTCTCCGTAATAAAAAGTTTACAATCAAAAGGTACATAATAAAGAAATTACCTAAAGAGACTACAGCTACAAAAATTAAAGTTTCTTGATAGCTGTCGAGTAGTGTCATTAATTCATTCATTGGTCAGTACCTCCCAACCTACTGGAAACAATGGAGCAATCGCATTATCTAGTAACCATGCAAACCTTCTAGCTTCATACTGAGCGCCTGTGCCACTCCGTAAGTTAAATACATGAGCGAATGCTAATAGATTACCACTCCAAATAAAATCAACCATCATTGA
>ERZ767114.779-NODE-779-length-16480-cov-19.065537_pt1 | contig 16480 bp, 16 predicted proteins | sample MGYA00374952_ERZ767114 | MGnify/ENA primary metagenome ERZ767114 (study PRJEB28939, sample SAMN06267156) | marine metagenome | isolation source: Columbia River Estuary | place: USA:Columbia River Estuary, USA | collected 2012-05-05 ...
CTCACGATATCTTCTTTATTAGATTCTATCTTTTTAGATGCTTCTTTTATAGAAATTTCTATGTTTTTTATAGAGCCATTAATTTTATTTGTAGTTTCTGTTAATTTAGTTATATTCACTTTATTTCTTTTATTACTCAGATCCCAAAGTTTTCTTACCTCTTTATCAAGAAACTGAATGGATGCTGATATATCAGTAAGTGAATCATTGTTAATCTCATCAGCAATATTTATTTGCTCTTCGATAACGATTAGTCTTTCGTTAATAGAGTTTAATGTTTCTTTATTAGATTTAGATTCAATATTTTGCCAAATACCCAACGCTAGAATACTCATAAAAACTAAAACATATAAAAAACCTACAAATAGACCGCCTGATGTCTTTTGTTTTAAATATGCCGGCGATGATTTATTTGGTTTCATTGTTTGATTCATGTATTAATTATTAAAAAAACTACTTTATAATATATTTTACATTAACTATTTAGATAAATATGAATTTAGATTTCTCAGATGACCAAAAATTCCTTCAAAGTGAGGCGCGAAAGTTTTTAGAAAAAGAAGGCTCCATTAATAGGAGTAGAAAAGTTCTTGAGGATAAGCAGAGCATAGACAAAGAATTATGGAACAAGATAGTTGAATTAGGATGGACTGGCATCAGAATACCTGAGGAGTATGGAGGATTGGGCTTGGGTCACCTTGAATTATGTGTTGTGGCAGAAGAGCTCGGAAGATACTTAGCTCCTGTACCCTTCTCATCTTCAGTTTATTTATTTACAGAAGCAATTATTAAATATGCAGATGAAGAAGTTAAACAAGACATTCTTCCAAGATTAATATCAGGAGATATTATTGGAACCTTGGCGGTAACAGAGGATCTTTTTGCTCCTTCAAAAACTAATATTAAAACATTAACTGATAATAACCTTTTAACTGGAAGGAAGATTGCTGTTCCTGATGCTGGTATAGCTACACATTCACTAGTTGTTTCAAATTCTACCTCAGGCATATGCTTAAGGTTGGTTGATCATTCTTCTGATTCAGTAATTATTGAGCATCAAGATACGATAGATGAAAGTAGAGGTCATTTTTCAGTTGAATACAACAATACTCCAAGCATACTAATTGGCGATGATTCAAATGGCTGGGATTTTTATGAGAACCTTTTAGACCAAGCAGCAGTTTTATTTAGTTTTGAACAAATTGGTGGCTCTCAAGCCTCATTAGATATGGCAACAAGTTATGCAAAAGAAAGATATGCATTTGGGAGACAAATTGGCTCCTTTCAGGCAATTAAACACAAATTAGCTGATATGTATGTTGCTATAACATTAGCTAAATCAAATTCATATTATGCAGCATGGGCTTTGTCTACAGATTCATCAGATCTATCTGTTGCATCAGCAACTGCAAGAGTAAGTTCAACCAAAGCTTTTCAACTTTGCTCAAAAGAAAATATTCAAACTCACGGAGGAAATGGTTTTACTTGGGAGTATGACTGTCACCTGTATTACAAAAGGTCTAAGCTTCTGTCGGTGAATATCGGCTCACTACCGAACTGGAAAGAAAAATTAGTTAGCGGCTTAGAAAAATCAAACACATATTAGGAAGTAAAAAATGGATTTTAATGACACAACAGAACAAGCTCAATTTAGAAAAACCTGCAGAGAATGGCTTGAACAAAATGCAGAACCAAAATCAAGTAGCAGTAGAGAAAGTTTTTCTGATATAGATTTTTTAGAGGTTGCCAAGCAGTGGCAAAAGAAAAAATATGATGCAGGTTGGGCAATGCTTCATTGGCCAAAAGAATACGGAGGAATTGCTGCATCACCAATAGAAAGAATTATTTGGGCAGAAGAAGAATCAAAATTTAATGTACCAAGAGGTATATTTGAAATTGGGCTAGGTATGTGTGGCCCAGTAATGATGGAGTATGCAACCGATGAGCAAAAAGAAAGATTTTTACCATCAATGGCTGAAGGTACTGAAATATGGTGTCAGTTATTTTCAGAGCCATCTGCAGGGTCTGACGTTGCAGGCCTAAGAAGCAAGGCTACACAAGATGGCGATAATTGGGTAATAAATGGCCAAAAAGTATGGACTTCTGGTGCTCATTTTTGTGATTACGGCATCTTGGTTGTGAGACATGATCCAAACCTTGAAAAACACAAAGGTATGACTTTTTTCTTTGTTGATATGAAATCTCCAGGAATTGAGGTCAAGCCAATAAAACAAATAACTGGAGGCTCTAGCTTTAATGAAGTGTATTTTACTGACGTTGTAATACCTGATTCTCAAAGACTAGGGGCTATCGGAGATGGTTGGAAAGTGGCAATAACAACTCTAATGAATGAAAGACTAGCAGTTGGAGATGCTAATGGTGCTGATGTAAAAGAAGCATTTAATTGGGCTAAAAAACAAGATGATTCTGGAGAATATCTAATTAATAATAGGGCTACTAGAGAATCTATAGCTGATTGGTATTGTGAAGCTAATGGTCTTAAAAATACTAAATTAAGGACAATGTCTGCTCTTTCTAAAGGTGAGACACCTGGCCCTGAAGCGTCTATAACCAAAATAGTAAGTGCTAATAAGCTTCAAGATATTGGTAATTTTGGAATTGACTCTTTAGATATGGCAGGAATGCTAAAACCAGAAAATAATGAAATACAAAGTTTTCAAAATGCTTGGCTTGGAGCTCCTGGCTTAAGAATAGCCGGAGGTACAGATGAAATTCTTAAGAATATTATATCTGAGAGGGTTTTAGGACTTCCTCAAGACCCAAGAGCAGATAAAGGTTTGCCATTTAAAGATATACCATCTGGAAATTAGTTTAATATTTAAGACTTAAGCTGAGGAAATAAAAGAACATCCCTTATTGATGTTTGATTGGTAATCATCATAACAAGACGGTCTATGCCAATTCCTACTCCAACCGCAGGCGGCATTCCATGCTCTAATGCAATAATGTAATCTTCATCATAAGACATAGCCTCTTTATCACCTGTATCTTTTGCTTTTACTTGGTCTTTAAACCTCTCAGCCTGATCATCAGGGTCATTTAGCTCGCAAAAACCATTGGCAATCTCTTTTCCACCAATAAATAATTCAAATCTATCTGCTATGTTTGGATTTTCATTATTTCTTCTTGATAGTGGAGAAACCTCAACAGGGTAACCTATAACAAAGGTTGGTTGTATAAGCTTGTCTTCGACCGTTGACTCAAATAGCTCTAAAAGCTCTTTACCTCCAAGCTTATTTATATCTTCCTTGCTAAGGTTTTTATTTTCTTCAAGGACAAGATCTGAAAGGTTACATTTTCTAAAATTAGACAAATCAATTTCATCATTACCCCACATCACTTTATGCCCATCATTGATTTCATCTGAAGCTGATTTAATCATATTTTCAGTAAACTCTATTGTTTTTTCCAGTGTTGTAAAAGCCTCATAGTATTCCAGCATTGTAAATTCTGGGTTATGTCTTGTAGAAAGACCTTCGTTTCTAAAGCTTCTATTTATCTCAAAAACGCGCTCAAAACCACCAACAAGCAACCTTTTTAAATATAACTCTGGGGCTATTCTTAAAAATAATTCTCTGTCTAATGCATTATGTTTAGTGACAAAAGGTCTTGCAACAGCCCCGCCAGGGATTGGATGCATCATCGGAGTTTCCACCTCAATAAAATCTCTATTTTTTAAAGAATTTCTTACAGATTCAATAATCTTGGTTCTATTAATAAAGACTTCTTTAGAATCCTCATTACTCATTAAATCTAAGTATCTTTGCCTGTATCTAGTCTCGATATCTGAAAGGCCTTTAAATTTGTCAGGCATAGGTCTGATAGACTTTGTAATTAAAATAACATCATTAGCCTCGATGGTTAACTCATCGGTTCGTGTTTTAAATAATTTACCTTTCACACCGATAATATCGCCAAGATCCCAAGTTTTGAAATCTTCATAAAGTTCTAAGGGAACTGTATTCTTACTTACATATATTTGGATATCTCCACTAGAGTCTCTTATTGTTGCAAAACTTGCATTACCCATAACTCGCATAAGAACTACTCTGCCAGCAACTGAAATATTTTCTATGTTTTTTTCTACCAGCTCTTCTTTGGTAAAAGTACTATTTTGAGAATGAATATCTGAAGCATAGTTTTCTTTTAAAAAATTATTTACATATGCTTTTTTATTATTTCTAAGGATTTCAAGCTTTTTTCTTCTTTCCTCGATGATTCCCTCTTCGCCACCTATATTTTCTTCTGACATTTAAACTCCTGCTTTTAAACTTGTTTTCATAAACTCATCAAGATCGCCATTGAGAACTGCTGATGTATTTCCCGTCTCATAACCCGTTCTTAAATCTTTTATCCGTGACTGATCAAGAACATAAGAGCGAATCTGGCTTCCCCAACCTATGTCTGACTTACTTTCCTCAAGTGTTTGTCTCTCTTCATTTTGTTTTTGTAATTCTAACTCGTATAGCTTTGATTTTAATTGTTTAAGTGCACTTTCTTTATTTTTATGTTGTGATCTTCCACTTTGGCACTGGGTTACAACGCCAGATGGTATGTGAGTGAGCCTGACTGCCGAATCTGTTTTATTAACGTGTTGCCCCCCTGCTCCTGAAGCCCTATAGGTATCAATTCTAATATCTGCGTTATTGATATTAATTTCAATAGAATCATCAACTTCGGGTGATATAAAAACAGATGCGAAAGAGGTATGACGCCTGCTGCCAGAATCAAATGGTGATTTTCTTACCAGCCTATGAATGCCAGTTTCAGTTCTAAGCCAACCATACGAGTGATCGCCGCTGACATGAAGAGTGGCTGACTTTATACCTGCAATTTCTCCATGTGATATTTCTGTTATATCAATATCAAAACCTCTATTTTCTGCCCATTTGGAATACATCCTTAATAACATCTCCGCCCAATCTTGAGCTTCAGTTCCTCCAGAGCCAGACTGTATTTCTACATATGCTGATGCTGGGTCCATTTTATTAGTAAACATTCTACTGAACTCTAAACTGGAAACAGCCTCTTCAAGCTCTAAATAATCCTTAGCTATTTCTTCTATTGAGCTCATATCAGATTCACTTTCTGCAATTTCAAGAAAAACCAAACCATCAGATACTCTCTCTTCTACAGATTTAAAATTTACAAGTGATTTCTCTATTGCTGTTTTTTCTTTACTAATTTTTTGCGATAGCTCGAGATCAGACCACACCTCTTCTTTTGCAAGATCAGCCTCGATCTGATCAAGTCTTTGCTCTTTAGATGAAACATCAAAAATACCTTCTCTTATTTCATTTAATCGATTTTTTAAATTACTAAGACTTGATTTTAATTCTATGGAATCCATTTCTATTTATTATGCGAGGTTATAAATTCAAAAATCGCATCTTTAGATGCTGGAAAATTATATATTTTTTCTTTTTTATCAAAAATAACAGATAGGGAATTTGGAGTATCTTTTATTTTAAGGCCTGCATTGTGAATAACATCAGGAAACTTTGCAGGATGAGCTGTTGAGAGTATTACAGTTTTACCTTCAAGTTTATCCTTAAGCTGCTCAACCGCCTTAGAGGCAACAGCTGTGTGAGGGTCCATCAAGTAATTGAAATTAGAATATGAATCTTTCATAGCGTCAACAGTAGAAAAATCATCAACACAATAACTTAAAAATAAGTCTTTAGATTTATTCCACATACTATCTTCAATTTTTATAGGAATCTCTGGGAAATCTGAATAAAATTTCATACATGACTCAGCATTCCTATTAGTGTAAAAATCATAAATCAGTCGCTCAAAATTACTAGCAATACTAATGTCCATACTTGGAGATACAGTCTCTGAGACTTTTTGCTTCGAATAGTCATTGTTTGAAAAAAATCTATGTAAGATATTATTATCATTTACAGCAACTAAGATTTTATTTAATGGCATCCCCATTTTATGAGCAGAATAACAAGCAAAAACATTGCCAAAGTTTCCAGTTGGTACTGAAAAGTTTAACGGCTCTTTAAATTCTGAAATTTTTAATGATGCATAAAAATAGTAACAAATTTGGCCAATTATCCTAACCCAATTAATTGAATTTACTGCAAGAAGAAATTGATCATTTTTAACAAATGGCCTTTCATTAAATGCTTGTTTGACGATTGTCTGGCAATCATCAAAGGTCCCATCAATCAATAAAGTATATACATTAGGGCTATCTACCGTTGTCATCTGCCTTCTTTGAACATCTGACATGTTGCCCTCGGGCAATAAGATGAAGCTTTTTATAGAATTAAATCTTTTGCATGCATCTATTGCAGCAGAACCGGTATCGCCTGATGTGGCACCAAATACAATAGCTGTTTTATTCTGTCTTTTTAATGACATATTAAAAAATGCAGCTGCCAATTGAAGACCAAAATCTTTAAACGCAGCGGTTGGGCCATGAAAAAGTTCTAAAATTGCATTTGATTCATCTAAATTTTGTATTTTTACTAAATTTTCTTCAGAAAAATTGTGCCATGTCGAATCTAAGAGCTCTGATACCTCATCATCTGTGAAGGATGATTTGGTAAATTTCGGAACTATGTAATTTGCAATATCAAGAAATGTTTTTAAAGTTTTCAAATGATCTAGGTCTACTTGAGGCCATTCATTTGGCATAAATAATCCACCATCACTTGCAAGGCCTTGCATCAAAACTTCTTCAAAAGTCTTATTATTATCTCCGCCTCTAGTGCTGTGAAATAACATTACTATTCAGCTTCTATCCTTATTGATCTTACTGCCTTAACTGAATCTAACTCAAGTAACTCTTTTTGTAATTCAGCATGATCGTGTTCTTTGAATGGGTCTGTAATTAAAATAATTGGCACAGAATTTTTTCCATGATCTTCTTTTTGAACTATTGATTCAATGCCAACTTTTTTTGAGGCTAACATTGATGTTATTGAAGCCATGACGCCAGGCTTATCTTCTGCTTCAAGATAAAAATAATATTGAAAAACTAAATCATTAAAATTATTTAATTTATATATTGTTTTAACACTTTGACTCTCATCAGATGAAACATCAGGACAGTTAGATAAATGCACTAAATCAGATATAAGACCAGAAGCCGTTGATTCTTGGCCTGCACCAGAACCAGCAATATGAATTTTACCAATTAAATCAGTATCGATTTCCATTCCATTTCTAACACCACTTAAGTTGGCTAAATGCGATGACTTTCTAATAAGCGCAGGATGCGCTCTAAGCTCTAGAGACTGATTTTCGTGTTTAGCAACCGCCAAATGTTTAATTGTATAGCCCATGTCACTTGCATATGTAAAGTCACTTTTTTCAATGCCTGTTATACCTTCTATATAAAAATCTTCAGGCGGAAGAGGTGTTCCAAAAGCTATTGAAGATAAAATTCCAATTTTATGGGCAGCATCCATACCCTCAATATCAAATGCAGGATCTGGCTCTGCATAACCCTCTTTTTGAGCTAATTCTAGCGTGGGTTTAAATTCACTACCCTCTTCCATATTAGAGAGAATAAAATTAGAAGTTCCATTCAACATCCCTGATATTTTTGAAATATTGTTTGCAGCTAATTCCTCACTAAGAAGTTTTATTATTGGAGTGCCTGCACAGACAGCTGATTCAAAAAGAACTTTAACGCCGTTTTTATTTGCAGCGTTGAATATTTCATCTCCATGATGATATATAACAGCTTTGTTAGCAGTGACTACATGTTTTTTACTATTTATAGCCTTCAGAATTAGCTCTCGGGCAACCTCAACACCACCAATAAGCTCAACAATTACATCTACATCACAATCAACAACCTCAAATATGTCTCTCAATATTTTTGTGTTTCCAGGGTTACATTTAGGGTTATCTCTTCTTGCACCAATGACCTTGACTTCAAAAGAGCATCCAGAATTTAACTTGATTGCATCCGCATTATCATTAAGAGCCTTGAACATTCCAGTAGCAACATTACCCCATCCACATATACCTATATTTAATGATTTCATTTTATTTCCATTGAAAAAAAGTTTTTAATCCCTCTAATTGCTTGTCTAATTCTATGCTCATTCTCAATTAATGAAAATCGAACATACTCATCTCCATCTATTCCAAATCCAGCTCCTGGAGACACTGCAACATTAGCATTTTCTATTAGTAACTTACTAAATTCTAATGAGCCTAGATGAAGATATTTATCAGGAATCTTTGCCCAAACAAACATTGTAGCAAGTGGCTTTTGAACATCCCAGCCTATTCTGTTTAATCCATTGCAAAGCTCGTCTCTTCTTGATTTATACATAGAGCATATATCAACAACATCTTGGTCACAGTCATTAAGAGCCTTGATAGCAGCAACTTGTATGGGAGTAAAAGTGCCATAATCCATATAAGATTTTATTTTAGTTAATGCTTGAACTAATTTTTTATTACCACAACAAAACCCTACTCTCCATCCGGGCATATTATAAGATTTTGATAATGTAAAAAATTCAACTGCAATGTCTTTAGCTCCATCAACTTCAAGAATAGATGGCGCCCTATAGCCATCGAAAACAATGTCAGCATATGCCAAATCATGCACAATCCAGATATCATACTTTTTTCCAATTTCAACAATTTTCTTAAAAAAGTCCAAGCTGGCTGACTGCGTTGTTGGATTAGAAGGAAAATTAATAATTATCATTTTAGGTTTTTTTATCCCATTTTGGATTGCTGATTCAATATCAACTAAAAAACTATCAAGATTTTCACACAAAGGTATTGAACGAAGGTTTGCCCCAGCAATTACTACTCCATAAGAATGAATTGGGTATGTTGGTGATTGCACTAAGACGTCATCATTATCTGAAAGAGTTGCAAGTGAGAGATGTGCAATACCCTCTTTTGATCCCATACAAGTAACAATTTCATTATCCACATCTAAATCAACTGAATATTTTCTTGAGTACCAATTGCTTATAGCTTCCCTTAATTTTGGAAGACCGGCTGATTGTGAGTACCTATGAGTTGATGGGTTGTTAACAGCTTCAATTAATTTTTCAACAATTACACTAGGAGTGGCCTGATCTGGGTTTCCCATTCCAAAATCAATAACATCTTCACCATTTGATCTTGCAATCTGTTTTAGCTTATTGATTTGTGCAAAAATATATGGCGGTAGCTTTTCTGCATTAGTAAAATGTTGGTCTGGCATGATTTACGTTTTGATTTGTAAAAGCAATTCCTCAGGTGAAACATAGCCAGGAATTAAATCTCCATCTGGAGTTATTATTGCAGGGGTCCCATTGATACCAAGCTTTTGTCCAATAATATAATGTCTTGCAATTGGCTGTTCATCACAAAATTCTAGATTCATCTTTTTATCGTTTTTTAAGTCGGTCATGGCTTGCTTAGGGTCTTTTGAACACCATGCTCCTACCATCTTTGTAAAAGTCTGAGTTCCAATACCTGATCTTGGGAAAGCTGCATATTTTATAGTTATGCCAGCTTGATTGTACTCATCAATTTGTGAATGAAGTTTTCTACAATAGCCGCAATCAACATCAGTAAAAACAGTTATTGAAAATAATTCATTACTTGACTTAAAGGTTATGAGTTCGTTTGATGGGATAGAATTTAGAATATCAGATCGTCTTCCTTTAATTTCTTCTTTTGTGATGTTTGTTATATTACTTGCACCAATTTTATACATATCACCATATATAAAAAAACTACCATCCTCTGAAACATATATAGGCTGAAGGTCGCCATAATAAACTTTATAGATCCCTTTAAAAGAAGATGGCTCTATGCTCTCAATACTTGCGTCAGGAGGTAAGATATTTTTTAAGTTAGATGCGATTAAGGCTTCATCTGAAAAAGCAAAGTTACTAAACAATATAAATATATATAACAAATTACGTATTTTCATTTTTAACCTCTAGGGTGATGTTTTTTAAGGATTTCACCTAATCTTTTTTTAGCAATGTGAGTATATATTTGCGTTGTTGATAAGTCACTATGTCCAAGCAAAATCTGAACAGATCTAAGGTCCGCACCTCTATTTAACAGGTGTGTAGCAAATGCATGTCTAAGCGTATGAGGTGAAATAGATTCTTTGAGATTCTCTTTTCTTAGGTAAAGTTTAATTCTATTCCAAAAAGCACCACGAGTTATCTTCTTTCCTCTATTACTTAAAAAAATTTCATTGGAATTAATATCTTTTCTGTCTTGAAGATACATATTTAGATGGTCTGCAGCTATCTCTCCATAAGGTATTAATCTTTCCTTTGAACCTTTACCCATTACTTTAGCTACCAGCCTGTTGCAATCAACATCTGTAATTTTTAGGTTTATCAATTCAGAAATTCTCATACCCGTTGCATATAGCATTTCAATCATGGCCCTATCTCTTCTTCCAATAAAACTATCAAGACTAGGACTTTTTAAAAGAAGCTCTACTTCTGTTTCAGACATAGATACAGGTAAATACTTTTCCTGCCTTACCATATCAATATCCTCAACTGGGGATAATAAAATATGTTTCTTTTTTAATAAAAATATGAAAAAAGACTTGATGGTTGATATTTTTCTATTAACTGAAGAGCTTTTTAAGCCACTTTTAAACAAATGAGCTATATATTGATTTATATTACTTTTGGTTGTTTTTGCGAGTGGTATATCAGGGTACTTTTCAACCCAAGCAGCAAATGAAGAAATATCATTTTTATATGATTGAACGGTATTTTGTGAAAGCCCTTTTTCAATATATAAAGAATCTAAAAAGGATTCAATTAAATGATCCTTTTTGATATCTTTTGGCATTTACTTATCGAGTCTTTCTTTGATTCTTGCAGATTTACCTGATCTATCTCTAAGATAAAATAATTTTGCTTGACGAACATCGCCTTTTCTTTTGACTACAATAGAATCAATCATTGGGCTATGCGTTTGAAATGTTCTCTCAACTCCAATACCGCTAGAAATTTTTCTAACAATAAAAGATGCATTGAGACCGCCTTGTTTAACACCCATTACAACACCCTCAAAAGCCTGGAGTCTTGTTCTGTCTCCTTCTTTAACCTTTACAGATACAACAACAGTATCACCAGGTCTAAATGAAGGAAGATCTGTTTTAATTTGTTTTTTTTCAAAATCACTAACAATTTGTGCAGGTGACCTTTCAACAGTTGATATGACAGGCGCTGTTTCTTCAGCTTCTTCAGCTACAACTTCTTCAGCAGGAGCTTCTTCAGCTACAACTTCTTCAGCAGGAGCTTCTTCAGCTACAACTTCTTCAGTTACAGTCTCTTCGGTTACAGTTTCTTCAGAAGAATTAACTTCTTCTTCAGTGTTTACAATTTCTTTATCAGATTCATTCATTATATTTGCCTAAAAAGTGCTATAGGATATCCTTAGATTCCCAATCTTCCAAGAGTTTTTTTTGTTTATTTGTTAATTTTACATCATTTAATAGATCTGGTCTTCTTAAATAGGTTTGAATAAGAGATTTTTTACCTCTCCACTCCTCTATTTCTTGATGATTCCCTGATAATAAAACATCTGGAACACTTTTATTTTCAAATTTTTCAGGTCTTGTGTAAGTCGGTCCCTTGAGAAGGCCATTAGAAAATGTATCTTTAGTAACTGAATCCTGATTTCCGATTGTGCCTGGAATATTTCTTGCAATTGCGTCTATTAAAATCATGGCAGCATACTCACCACCACTAATTATAAAATCACCAATTGAAATTTCTTCATCGACATATGAATCTACAAATCTTTGATCTACACCCTCATATCTTCCACAAATAAGAGTAATGTTGGATAAAGTTGATAATTCAATTACTTTATTTTGATTTAATTTTTGGCCTTGCGGGGAAAGATATATAACTTTTCCTAAATTATCTTTTGGAATGTCTTCAATAGATTTTTTTAGTGGCTCAGCCATCATAACCATTCCCTCACCACCACCATAAGGCTTAGAATCTATTTGACCATGCTTATTAACAGCATGCTTTCTAATATCAAAGCAGTTAATAAAGAAACTATCATCAAGGCCTTTTGAAAGAACACCAGTTTGAAATATTTTAAAAATTTCAGGAAATATAGTTAAGACATTAAAATTCACTTTAGTAACTCTTATCCCAATCTACAAAAATTTCTTTATTAACCTTATCAATAGTTTTGATTGTCTTATCTTTTACAAATGGGATAAGTCTTGTCATCTCGTCAATTGAATCTTTAAAAGGTTTTACCTCTAAGCAATCATTTGATCCAAAGTTCAAAACATTGCTGACTATTCCAAGGACTTCATGAGGATTATTATCAATAACTTTTGATCCAATGAGTTCATGCCAATACATCTCGTCATTATCTAATTCTGGTAAATCTTCCTTATGGATATAAAGTTTTTTATTTGTATGAATTTTTATTTCATCTAAATCATCAATACCATTTATTTTGGAGAAGAATTTTGAGTTTACTTTTTTTATATAACTTATTTTAAAATCAGAAATAACATTATCTTCTATAAGAAAATTATTATAGTTAATGATGTTATCTTTAGGGTCGCAAAAGGAGTTTAGAAAAAATTCTCCTTTCAAGCCTCTGGGTTTCCCAATGGAAGCTATACAAATAAGATTAGTTTTATCTAATTTATTTATTTTCATCATCTGAAGAATCTTTCTCTTCAGATTCTTCTTCAGCAGGAGCTTCTTCAGCTACAACTTCTTCAGCAGGAGCTTCTTCAGCTACAACTTCTTCAGCAGGAGCTTCTTGGGCTGCAGCTTCTTCTGCGGCTGCCTTTTCTTCAGCCTCCTTTTCAGCAGCTTCCGCAGCTACTTTTTCTGCAGCTTCTTTTGCAAGCTTGGCTTCTATTGCAGCTTTTTTAGCATCAGCTTTAGCTTTTTTAGCGTCCATTTTTGCTTTAAGATCTTCGGGTGAAAGCATGGCTTCGTTAACTAGATATTGAACTCTATCACTTAGCTGAGCTCCCTTTGATACCCACTCATTAACTTTATCTAAATCAACCCTGAGTCTCTCTTCTTGACCTCGAGCTGATGGATTAAAAAACCCCAATCTTTCGATAAATGAACCGTCGCGAGGACGCCTCTCATCTGCAACTGTAATAAAGTAATAAGGGTTTTTCTTTGCCCCACTTCTAGCTAATCTTATAATTACCATAACTTGTATATATTCTAAATGTTAAAAAAGATGTGTATTTTAGGTTAACCTTGATAATATTGATAGTATTAATACACAAAGATTTAATTTACATCACTTTTTATGAGCTTTATCACGCAAGTTACTATATCTATAGTCCTTTATTTCATTATTAGAGTAAGTTTAACGCGCTCTAACTCATTAAATATTGCGGTTTCTGTTTCATCGGTTTCATATATTGCTATGTATCTTGGAACATATAAGGTTATATCTCTAATACCTACATTACATTTTTTAATTACTGGCCTTAGTCTAATAATTTTATTTATTGCTTATTACGAAATACTTATTCTTGAGAGGAATGTTAGAAAAATTAAAATGGGTGAGTTTAATAATGCAGAATCCTATTCTATTGAAAAAAATTACAAACTAGTTTCAAAGATTTTAGGCATTGGTTTAGTATTTCTTGCTTTCGCCTTGATATCTGGATTTGCAATTCAGTCAGTCTTCACAACTAACTTAGCTATAAAAACTTCATTTACGCTAGTTGCATTGTTAATATATTTAATAACTCTAATCGGTATCAAGTTCTTTAACTTTCCTATTAAGTATGCGATAAGAGGACTTTTTATATCGATGTGGGCTGTTTTATTTGCTTACATCGCAAACTCATATTTGATTTATAATTAATTAATGCAAGAAGAATATTCTATATATTTTTTATTTGGGGTACTTTTTGGCCTTTTGATTCTTAGTGGATTTTTTTCAGGATCTGAAACAGGAATGATGGCTGCTAATAAAATTAAGCTTAAAAATCTTTCAAAAAAACCACATAGAGGTGCAAAAAGAGCCCTTAAACTGCTACATAAACCTGATTTACTCTTATCAACCATATTGATAGGTAATAATTTTGCAAACATCTTAGCATCAGCAATAGTTACTATAATAATGATTAATTATTTTGGTGGGAATGTGCTTTTAGGCTCGGTCATACTAACACTGGTAATTCTAATATTTTCTGAGATTACCCCAAAAACTATGGCTGCAATTAAACCTGAAAGTTTTGCAATTAAATCTTCCTTATTACTCAAAGTATTATTGTTTGTTTTTAAGCCCTTAATTTCAATTACGAATCTACTCAGTTCAGGTGTTCTAAAATTATTTAAGTTAAATGCCAAAGATGCAAATGATAATGACAATCTTAATACTCAAGAGCTTAAAACTTTACTAGATGAATCTGGTGATTTAATACCTAAACAATACAGAGGAATGTTATCTTCAATTTTAGGGATGGAGGAACTTGTTGTTGAGGATATTATGACTCCTACATCTGAAATAATTGGACTTAATTTAAATGATAGTTATGAATCCAACAAAAAAATTATTGAGTCTACTGAATATACAAGATTGCCAGTTTTTAAAGACGAAATTGATAATGAAATTGGTACATTGCATTTAAAGGACTCTCATGCATTCTTAGATGAATTGGAAATAAATAATAAGGTTGATAATATTTTAAGAACTACATATTTTGTCTCTCAATCAACTGCGCTGATGAAACAATTAAGAGAGTTTCAGTTGAATGGAAAAAGCATGGCTCTTGTTGTAGATGAGTATGGAGAAATACAAGGCTTAATTACAATAGAGGACATTTTTAAAGAAATCGCAGGTAAATTTGGTAGTGATAGGGTTGAGCTTGAAAAAGAATTTACAATTTTAAAAGATGGCTCTGTAATTACCGATGGAAATTCAAAAATCAGAGACCTCAATAATTTCTTAGATTGGTCTATACCAGAAGAAAATTCTAAGACTATCAATGGATTAATTACAGAATATCTCGATCTAATCCCCCAATCTAACTTATGCGTACAAATAGATAATTATAAATTTGAAGTTATCAGAATAGACGATAACTCCATAGATAGAATTAAGATTATTAAAGATAAAATTTAAAAATGTCTCTAAAAAATACTATAGTTGTACCAGTCACTCCGTTTGAACAAAATGCTTCAATTATCTTCTGTAAAGAGACTAATAAATGTGCTTTTGTTGACCCGGGTGGAGACATAGATATTCTTTTAGCCAAAGCAAAAGATAATAATCTTATACCAGAAAAAATTCTTCTTACTCATGGTCATATAGATCATGCGGGTGGAGCTTCTGAATTATCAGAAATACTTAATATAAAAATAGAAGGTCCTAGCATTGAAGATAAGTTCTTGCTAGATAGCCTTAAGGAGCAAGGCCAGATGTTTGGAATGGATTCAAGGAATTGTATTCCTGACCTATGGCTCAAAGATGGTGATATTGTTCGAGTTGGCAGTATCACTTTAGAAGTATATTTTTGCCCTGGTCACACCCCGGGACATGTAATTTTTTATGAAAAAGATACAAAAATTGCTCTAGTTGGAGATGTCTTATTTCAAGGGTCGATTGGGCGTACTGATCTTCCTGGTGGCAATCATCAAGATCTTTTAGATTCAATTAAAAATAAGTTGTGGCCTCTTGGAAATGATGTAATGTTTATACCAGGGCACGGAGGAAACTCTAATTTCGGTATAGAGAGGCAAACAAATGCTTTTGTTTCAGACTCTATTCTTAACTAGGTTTATTTTTTAGCGTATCTCCCGCCAGAAAGAGTATTCGATAATAGCTTCATTATAAATGGTGTATATTTCATAAAGAAAACTATAGCTCTATATCTTTTTCCTGGAATACAGTAAGACTTAGAGCTGAGAGTGGCCTCTACAGCTTCGGCAGCTACATCTTTGGCATTAAGCTTCATGAATGCTGGAACTTTATCCATAGCATCTTGAACGCCACTGGAAGTATGAAATTCTGTAACCACAAATCCTGGACAAACAGCAGTAGAGGAAATACCTTTATGTTTATAATTCACATTTAGTGCATCACTAAACCTATTCATGAATGTTTTAAGAGGTCCATATAAGACCTGAAGAGTTGATGGAGGTGCAAATGATGCAACTGATGAAATAATCATTATTTTGCCAGATTTTCTTTCCAACATGTCGGGTATAAATATTTTTGATAAAGCTATTACAGATGTGCTTAATACTCTTATATTTTTTTCTTCATCCTCCATAGGAGTTTCATGAAATTGTTTAGGTAATCCATAGCCAGCATTATTAACTAAGACCTCAACTTCATAGTTTCTTTCTTTACAAAAATTATAAATTTCTTGAGGTGTTTCTGGGGAAGCAAGATCACCTGTTACATAGTCAGCATGAACTCCATACCTATCTTGAAGATCTTTAGTAAGAGCTATTAGCCTCTCTTCTCTTCTTGCTGT
>ERZ767114.782-NODE-782-length-16444-cov-2.713753_pt1 | contig 16444 bp, 17 predicted proteins | sample MGYA00374952_ERZ767114 | MGnify/ENA primary metagenome ERZ767114 (study PRJEB28939, sample SAMN06267156) | marine metagenome | isolation source: Columbia River Estuary | place: USA:Columbia River Estuary, USA | collected 2012-05-05 ...
AGCGGAAACCTCGGTGGCCTCATCTGTGGCCTGTATCAGAGCGATTACGCGCTCATCGGCCGTTCGGTGGTTGACCTCATCGCTGAGCCCCACCGCCAGCGGCTGATTCCTGAGTTCTATCGGGCCAAGCGCGAGGCGCTCGCCGCCGGGGCCTTGGGCTTCTCCATCTCCGGTGCCGGACCGTCCGTTTTCGCGCTCTGCGAGGGCGAGGAAACCGCCCGCAAAGTCGCCGATGCGGTCAGCAAAGTGTTCTTCGCGATCCCCATCGAAAACCAAGCCTACGTCTCCCGCATCAACCCGCACGGCGTTCACGTCGTGGCGTGACCGGCCCGCGATTGGCATTCGGTGAATTCCGCGCCGAAAAGCAGGATGATGCTCGAGTAGTAAACCCACATGAGCATTACCACCACTGACCCGGCCGTCCCTTGACCAATCCGCGGATCCCGGTCGCGGCCGGTGGTCGCGCGTTCCAGATCTTGTTCAGCGCCGCCTGGAGCTGCCCGAAAACTCCCGCAGCGCCGACCAGGAGCAGGAAAATCCCCACCACCGACATCAGCACGCCATCCGCGGGCTTGCGGGCGCCGGCAAGCATGTCCTGCACGACGAAGGCCGCGCCGGGTCCCATGTATTGGCTCAATTCCCCCTCCAACGCGCCACGCACCGCGTCTTCACCGAAGAACGCGTCCGCGATCGCCACGGCGACCAGCAACAGCGGAGCCAGCGAGAACGCCGAGTCATAGGCGAGCGCCGCGCTCATGCGCGGGCACTCGTCCTCGATGAAAGCCGCTCCCGCCCTTTTCAGCACGCCCGCCATGTTTCTAACCATGACGCTCACTCCGGTGGGATGAAGCACCCGGCCGTTCATGGGGGCGGCCTACTGCTAGATGACGGCAGATGAAAACTATCTCGACCATGAAATCGATCTCCTGTATCATTGTAGCCTTGGCCGCGGTGGCCAGCCTCACGAATTGCACCACCTACATCGAGCCCGAGATCTCCCCGCCGACAGCCTCCACCACAACGGTTACTCGCACCACCGAAGATCCATACGGTGCCAGCGGCAGCGTGACCACCCGGAAAACCACCACCACTTATTAAATCCCGATGAGCATGAAAGCCTCTTTCCGGAGTCTTCCGGATGACAAGTCGTCCCCTTGCAAGCGCAGGGTCCTTCACGAAATCAGCTCCGCTCGCTGGAATCCGCGCGTGTTTTCATGGTGGGCGGTTGATACCGCGACCCTGACGCTGGCACGCTGCTCCATCAGGAGGCGATATCGACTCCACGTGAACATCATTTCCTATCAGGACTGTCCCAAGACGGGCGACGCCGCGGCCGCGCTCCTTGCCGGCTGCCGGCTGCGCTTCCGTTATCTGGCGGATGCGCCCGGGCTGCTTGGCAAGGCCGCGGAGGACCTCCCGGTCCCGGAATACGTTCTTCTGGGAGACGGCCGGATCCCACACGCCATCATGCACACCTTGGATCCGCTATTCGTCGCCTCCTTCATGGATGGCCGGGTTGCCCGCCCGATGGGAAACCTGCTGGCCTATCAGGCCAATAGCGGTTTACCGCCTTCCGGTTGGGAGTATTGGAGCACGGACGCTTACCAGGAGTTTGAACGGATGTCCCAAGATTATGCGGAGAGCACATCCTTGATGGCCTGTTCCGAGGCCTCCGGGCGGGCGGTTTGAGAGGACACCGGCCATCGCGGCGCGGTGCGGCATTTTGAGAACCCCCTCGGCTTCCGAAACCCATGGACCGGCAGGAACGACCTTCAGCCCTTCTTCCGCGGGTCACGCGATGAGGCTGCCGTCCGCGCAAAAGCGCGAGCCATGGCACGGACAATCCCAGTTCTTCTCGGCGTCGTTCCAAGCCACGGCGCAGCCCAGATGCGGGCACACGGCAGAGAGCACATGCAGCTGCCCTGTTCCATCCCGACAGGCGGCCGGGATGTCGCCTTCCAATTTCATGACGCGGCCTGCCACTGGATGATGGGGAAGTGATGCATCAAGGCATGGCACCTTGATGCAAAGTCGTGCGGTGACCGGGTGTGATCAATCCCGGAGGCTTTCCAGCACCGTGATGTGTTCCTGGAGCCGTGGAATCAGTATCCCGCGGACGCTGGTTTTGATTTCATCCATCATGTCCGGATCTTCCAGAGCATCCTCATATTCGTTGATTCCATCGCGATTCCATCCATTAAAATCACAATGGATTGAGAGAAAACCTTGGGACGCGCCCAGGCGGCGAGGACGAGACGTCCGTGCCCCTTATTGAAACCTTCAGCGCCGGTAAAGCGCGTCGCTCCGGCGGTTGTTATACGGCGTGATGTCCTGCGCCATCGCGCCGAAATCCAGCGTGGAACTCACTTGGACCGCCTCGTTTTTCGGCAGGCCGCCGAGCCGGATCGACATCGAAAATGTCTGCACCGCTCCGGGCGCGAGGGTCGTGGCGTTGAATTGCCGACTGCCCACGGGCGTGGTGATTTCGACAAGCGTGTTGACCAAAACCGCGGTGCCGCGGTTTTGCACCGTGACTTGGATTTCATCGTTGCCGGCCGGATCGTTGGATTTCAAAATCCGTTGGTTCGTGATGGCCGCATCCACGATCCCCGGAATCCCGCGGCTCATGACGCGGCCCATGTCGATGATGCCCACGCCGTATTCCGAATCCGGCCCCGGGATGCCGGCCTCGTTCGAGTAGTTCATCACGATTTCCGCCGCCTGGCTGGCACTCATCGTCACACCGCGGCCGTTCGACATGGTCGCGGCGATGGCTCCGGCGACGACGGGCGCGCTGGCCGAGGTCCCGCTGATCCGGGCATAGCGGTTTCCCGGCCACGCCACGTTGAGCGCATGGCCGGGCGCGGTGATAGACAGATAGGCGCCGTAGTTGGAAAACTCGAGATGCTCGCCGCGCGCGTCCACGGCACCGACGCTGATGACGCTCGGATAGGCCGCCGGATAGGAGGCGTCCGCTTGTTCGGAATTCCCCGACGCCGCGACGATTAGAACCTGTTGGCGCTGGGCGTGGAGCACGGCTTCCTCGATGAGCGGATTGTTCTCGGTGGTCCCCATCGAAATATTGACGATCTGCGCGCCGGCGTCGATGGCGGCGAGAATGCCGGCCGCGAGCGCGAAGGAATCCGCTTTTCCCGACTCGTCGGCGACCCGGATGGAAATGATTTCCGCCGCCGGAGCGACCCCGGGCGCGGACGGATCGTGGCCCGCGATGAGCGAGGCAACCGCCGTGCCGTGGCCGCGGGTTTTATCCAAATCCCTGGGAAACGGCGTGATGGCGATGGATTCGGAAAGCCCCGGCAGCGCCGGATGCGGGACGACGCCGGTGTCGAGAACCGCGATTTTCACACCGGCTCCCCACTGGGAATGGTCCGCGGTGATGCCGAGCCACGGCAGCAGTCCGTCGCCAAATCCGACGAGCCCGTCCTGATAGCTGCCGCCCACCGGAGTCGGGGCAGGCACGGACGGCAGCGAATCATAAGCGGTGATGTTTTCCCCGGCCAACAAGTCAGAGAGATCCGACCACTTGTCGTAGCCAAGACGGACGGCTTTGAGCAAATCCAGTTGGCCGAGCAGGCGGGTTTTGACTCCGCCCTCGAGCGCGAACAGGAAATCGCCGTAGGTTTCCTCCGACGGAAACCGCAGGATCACTTCGTCCGGCTCGCTGCTGGCGAAAATCTCCACCGTCGTGCCGTCCCGGAACTCGTCGCGGACGAGGTGTTTCGTCGGCCGCGGCGCCTTGGACTTGGCCGCGGAAGAAACTTCCCGCAGCGGCGGGACCGACTGGCGGAGCACTGGGATTTCCCCACCCTGCCGGAATGCCAACCAGCCGAGAAGGCCGCAAAACGCGACAATCCCGAAGGTGATGACAGGCCGGAAATTTCGTTTCATGAGTCAGTCTGGCGCCTGAGAAGTCAGTGAGTTTCCAAAAAATAAAGCAACCCGAACCGAATTGCCGCAAGCACTCCATTCCACAAAACACGAGGCATGGAAAGCAGGAATCCGGCCCGGCGGCGGACACTTTGACCACTTTTCTTGTTGCAAGCCAATCTCAATTGGCGATTCTCACTGCAGATGCCACACGCCCTTGCAACCGATTTGAAAATCGACAGTGCGATGACCCTCAACCAGGTCAGGGTCGGTTGTGACGTGCAAATCCAGGTTCTCAGCGGCCCCGGCTGCGAGCGGCTCCGCGACCTCGGGTTTTGCGAGCAACTGCAAGTCCGCAAACTCGCCGGCGGCAGGAATTTGATCTGCTCGGTCTGCGGCACCCGGATGGCGATCAGCCGCGAGCTGGCGGAACAGGTTTTAGTCTCTCCCGTGGGCTGATAGTCATGCCTGACTCCCCTTCGACGATCGCGCTGATCGGTAATCCCAACGCCGGGAAAACCACGCTTTTCAACGCGCTCACCGGCGCGAACCAGCGCGTCGGCAACTACGCCGGCGTCACTGTGGAGGTGAAATCCGGCGAAGCCTTCACGCCTCACGGCCGCAAGCTGCGCATCCTCGATCTTCCCGGCTGCTACTCGCTGCGGGCGAACTCCCCGGATGAAAAAGTCGCGCTCGACGCCCTCAACGGCCTGCTTCCCGGCGAGCAAAAGCCCGATCTCGTCGTCTGCGTGGTGGACGCTTCCAATCTCGAGCGCCACCTGCAACTCGCCCTCCAAGTCATCGAACTCGGCCTGCCCTGCGTCATCGCCCTCAACATGGTCGATGTCGCCGAGCGCGCCGGCCTCCGGCTCGATCCCGCGAAACTCGCCGAAGAGCTCGGCGTCCCGGTCGTGCCGATGCAGGCGAACGCAAAAAAAGGAATCGTCGAGCTGAAGCAAGCGCTGCGATTCCCCCACCCCACCGCCCCCGAGGCCAGCTGGATCACGGACGGGACCGACCCGGAAACCGCCAGGCGCGCCTTTGTCACCCGGCTTTGCGAACTGGTGGCGCGCCGCCCGGACGCGCACCAACAAACTCTATCCGACAAGATCGACTCCGTCCTGCTCCATCCGGTTTATGGCTGGATCTCGTTAGTCGGCATCTTTTTCACCGTCTTCTGGGCGATCTTCTCCTTCGCGGAAATCCCGATGGGCTGGATCGAGTCGGGCCAAGGCGCGCTCGGAGCCTGGGTCGAATCGCTGATGACCGACGGCGACCTCCGCTCGCTCGTCGTCGATGGAATCATCGGCGGAGTCGGCGGCGTGGTGATGTTCCTGCCGCAAATCGTGCTGCTGTTCCTATTCATCGGCCTGTTGGAAAGTTCCGGCTACATGGCCCGCGCGGCCTATCTGATGGACGGCGTGATGGCCAAGGCCGGGCTCAGCGGGAAATCCTTCCTGCCGCTTTTCAGCTCCTACGCCTGCGCCATTCCCGGGATCATGGCCACTCGCACCATCGACTCGGCCAAGGAGCGGATCGTCACCATTTTCGTCGCGCCATGGATGAGCTGCTCGGCGCGGCTACCGGTGTATTTCCTGATCATCCCGCTGCTGCTGCATGAAAAGGAAGGCACGTGGAAACAAGCGTCGGTGCTGTTCGCCATCTACGCGCTCGGCACCCTAACCGCCTTCGTCGTCGCCCGCCTGCTGCGCGGACGGCTCGGCGAGGACATCAGCCCCGGCCATTTCCTGTTGGAACTTCCGCCCTACCGCAAACCTCAGTGGAGCTATATTTTCCGCCACGTCGCCGACCGCGCGTTGTCGTTCGTCAAAAAGGCGGGAACCATCATCCTCGGCCTTTCCATCCTGCTCTGGGCGCTCAGCACCTATCCGAAAATGGACGGCGACGACGAGGCGGCGGCGCTCGCCCACAGCGCGATGGGCCGCATCGGCGCGGTCATCGAGCCGGTCGTGAAACCGCTCGGCTTCGACGGCCGGATGGGCACTGCCATTCTAACGTCCTTCGCCGCGCGCGAGGTTTTCGTGTCCTCGATGGCGATCCTCTATCGGGTGGAGGAAGCCCCCAGCGAGGAGGAAACCCGCAACGTCCTTCGCGACCAGCTCGCCGCCTCCAAGTGGCCGGACGGCCGCCCGATTTTCACCCCGCTCTCGCTCGTTTCGCTGCTGGTGTTTTTCATCTACGCGCTGCAATGCCTGCCCACCAGCGCGGTCGTCGCCCGCGAGTCGGGCTCGTGGAAATGGGCCGCGGGGCAATTTTTATTCATGACCGGATTCGCCTACGCCGCGTCGTTGATCGTTTTTCAAATCGGCAAACTCTTCGGATTCTAACATGGACTGGCAAACACTCACCGCAGCGGGCATCGTGGTCGTCACCCTGACGATTTTCCTCGTCCGCCTCGCCCGCCCGAAAAAGAAATCCGGCTGCGGCCATGACTGCGGTTGCGGCAAACCCAAGCCGTAGCGGGAAATCCGGGTGCGCCATGCAAAGCCTTGAAGAAGCCCCGCCGCAAGGTTATCCCAGCGGCGTGCTGATTCGAAACCGCCTTGAAGACCTGCCCGCACTCGGCGTCCCTCTGCATCTCGCGCTCGGGGTTTTCGACGGCGTCCACGTCGGTCACCAAGCGGTGATCGCCCGCGCGGTGGATGCCGCGGCCCGCGAGGGCGGATTGGCCGGATTACTGACTTTCGACCCCCATCCGATCCGCGTGATCGCGCCGGGCAAGGCGCCCACCGCTCTGTTAGGCACGCTGAACCACAAGGCGCGGGTGATGGAAGGACTCGGCGTGCGGCTTTTCATTCCACTGCATTTCGACATCGAATTCGCACGCATGGAAGCGTCCGAATTCATCGAAAGACTCATGGCCGCCCCCGTCCGAACCATCGCCGTCGGCGAGGACTGGCGCTTCGGCCACAATCGCGGCGGCGATGTCAATTTCCTCCAACAGGAAGCCGCCAGGCGCGGTTTCAAACTCGAAGCCGTGGCTCCGGTCATGCACGACGGCGAGCGCGTCAGCAGCACCCGCATCCGCCAGGCGATCCGCGATGGAAATCTCCACGCCGCGGAACAAATGCTCGGCCGTCCCTACTCCGTCGCCGGCAAAGTCATCGAGGGCCAAAAACTCGGCCGGACCATCGGCTTCCCGACCGCCAATCTCGCCACCGGCGAGGCGCAACTTCCGCCCGACGGCGTCTGGGCGGTCCGGGTAATTCTGCCGGACGGACGCGATCTGGCAGGCGTCGCCAACCTCGGCCTGCGCCCGACCGTCGGCGGAGACAGCCGCTCGCTCGAGGTGCATCTGCTGGATTTTTCCGGCGATCTCTACGCCCAGGAGCTCGAAATTCGTTTCCAAAAGCATCTCCGGCCCGAGATCAAGTTTCCTTCCATCGACGCGCTTCGCGGTCAAATCCAACAGGATGCGGCTGACGCGAGGAAAATCTTGTCGGTGTAAAGTCAAAGCGCCGGCTTGACAGGGATTGGTTCACATGAACACTCGTCGCGTGAACACCTCATCACCTCTCTTCATCAAGGTCCGCAAGCTGCTCGAAACCAAGCTTTCCCCCTATTTCCGGCCCCAGCCGGTCCGGCGGCCGAGATTCGAGGTGCAGCTGGAATTTGCCTGGCATTCGAAAAGATGAATTTCGCGGATTTTGCGCTTATCTTTGCTATTTTCGCCCTTTATACGTTGCGCCGACCATTCCCATGGAGACGCTCAAACCCAATAACCATTTCTTTGGCCGCGCCGCATTTCTCGCCGCCGCCTGCTTGATTGTTCCATCGCTGGCTGGTGAAATCCGAGGAGCCTCAACCCTTGCCGCAAACGAAGTTTCCCGCCGCAGCATCGCCGTTGACGAAGCGCAGGAACTCCTCCGGAAAGGCGATGAAGCCTACACCGTCGGCCGTTATGCCGATGCCGCCGAAGCTTATGCGGGCGCCCGCGAGTTGATTCCAAACGCCCCCGTCTCCGCCGAGCTGCGGTCCGCCGCCACCGAGCGCTACGCCCAAGCCTCCGTCGAACAAGCCCGCGTGCTTTCGCGCGGCGGCGATGTGGCCGCGGCGAAAGCGGCCGTGGACAAGGTGCTCATCGAGTCCGTCGCTCCGAACCACGCGGGCGCGGTTGCTTTCCGGGCACAGCTCGACGATCCGATCCGCACCAATCCCGCGCTCACCAAGGAGCATGCCAAGGACGTCGATTCCGTGCGCCGCTTGCTCTACACCGCCGAGGGCGCCTTCAATCTCGGGAAATTCGACCAGGCGAAATCGACTTACCAAGACGTGCTGCGCATCGACCCGACGAACTCCGCCGCCCGCCGCGGCATGGAGCAGGTCGCCGCCGCGAAAAGTGGCTATCAGAAGTCCGCTTACGACCACACCCGCGCCGAGATGCTCAGCCAAGTCGATGGCCAGTGGGAACTGCAGGTTCCCGCCCCGGATCTCGACGCGTCGCTCACCGATCCCGGCGCGGTGGACTCGGAGGAGAATTTCGTTTCCGTCAGAAACAAGCTCGACCGCATCATCATTCCCAAAATCGCGCTGGACCAGTCCTCGCTGGATGAAGCGCTCGATTTCCTGCGCCTGCGGGCCAGCGAGAACGACACTCTGGAATCCGACCCCGCCCGCCGCGGCGTGAATTTCACGGTCAATCTCGGGCCTGCCGATTCCCCCACCGCCACCCGCGTCCGCAGCTTGCGCTTCGATCTCCGGCTCGACCAAGTGCCGGTCTCGCAGGTGCTCAAGTATCTCACGGAAATCACCCAGACCTCCTACACGACGGACGATTTCTCCGTGATCATTTCGCCGCTGGGCTCCGCCTCCCAGGAACTCGTCACCCGCACCTATCGAGTGCCGCCCGATTTCATCGGCAGCATGAGCAACGTCGCCGCCCAACCCGCCGCCGCGGAAGACCCGTTCGGTGCAGCTCCCGCAGCCGGCGGGCTTCTCGCCAAGCGCATCGGCGCGCAGGAAGCGCTTACCCAGCAAGGCGTGCCCTTCCCTGAGGGTGCCTCGGCGAGCTACATGGCCGGCACTAACACCCTTCGTGTCGTCAACACCGCCACCAACCAGGACTACATCGCCCAGATCATCGATGCGCTCACCAAAACGGAGCCTGTCATGGTGTCCGTCAAGGTGACCATGATCAAGGTGGAGCAAAACCGCCTGCAGGAGCTTGGCTTTGATTGGTTTCTCGATGGCGGCGGAGACGACGTCATCCTCAGCGGCGGAACCCAAGGCAACGGAGGAGATATGAATGACGTCGCCTTGCAACCCGGCGGCACCACCCTGAACCCGATCACCGCCGGCAACCGCAGCGGAGACTACGCGACTTCGGGAAGCTCGATTGACGGCGTGATCGCGAATCAAGGCGGCCGCCAAACCAGCGCGCGCGCTCCCGGCGTGCTCAGTGTTTACGGCAGATTCGACGATTCCTTCATCCAAGGAATGATGCGGGGCCTCGACCAGAAAAAGGGCGTCGATATCATGGCCCAGCCTGCCGTTGTCACCCGCAGCGGCCAAGCCTCCTCCATCGCCATCGTGCGCGAGTTCATGTATGCCACCGAATACGAACCTCCCGAACTCCCCAACAGCGTGGGCAGCGGAGAGGGGAGCACGCCCGTCACGCCCGCCACTCCGACCGCATTTGAAAAACAAGACGTGGGCATCACCCTGGAAGTGACTCCCGTGGCGGACGCCGCCAAACAATACATCACCGTGACTCTCAATCCCACTTTCAGCGACTTTGACGGCTACGTGAATTATGGCAGCCCCATCAATGCCCCCTCCACCGGAATTCTTGGCAACACCGAAACCGTGGAAATCACGAAAAACGCCATTCTCATGCCGATCTTCAGCAAGCAGCAACTCTCGACCGACATCGATGTGGCAGACGGCTCGACCGTCGTCGTCGGCGGATTGATGCAGGAATTCGTCCAAAACGTGGAAGACCAAACTCCAATTCTCGGCAGCATCCCCATCGTCGGGCGCTTGTTCCAATCCACCGCCAAAAGGCCGATCACCAAAATGGTTCTGTTCATGGTCAATGTCGAATTGATGGACCCAACAGGGCGTCGATACCAGGATCGCTGACCACCGATTTTCTCACCCTTTCAAAATGTCTTCCGTCCCCGATCCAGAAAAATACTCCATCGAAGAAATGATGGAACGGTTGAAGAGTTCTCCCGCCGGAAATCCTGAAGACGGCGAACTGGTCATCCGTCCGGACGGCAGCCAGGCGATCCGGGTCCGCAAGCGCAAGCGCCGGTCCAGCCAACCACTCAAGGAAAACCACCAACGGACCCGCCGGGCGCGCATCGTCCAAGTGACCGCCGCGATGATTCTGGTATTTCTCGCAGCCATGGTTATTGGCGGCGCGATCATTTACGCGAACAGCAAACCATTCCGCGAAAGCCTCGTTCGGAAAACCGAGCAATCCAGCGGTGCCGCCGTCGTGTTGGAGCAATTCCGGATGAACCCGAAAACCGCCAATGCCGGCTCCATCTCACTCAAGTGGCCTGCCGGCAATGTTCTTGAAAGCCTCAAACTCCGCGGAATCACGGCGGAAATCTTCCCCTCGAGTTTCCTCGGAAATGCGATGACGGGTGAGGAAATCTCAATCGCCGACGCCACCTTGGCGCTTCAGATTCCGCAGCCGGGTGAAGCCTTGCGGAGCTCCCCCGCCCCGGTCGGAGACCTCCCCATTCGCTTCAATCGCTACCGCTCGCCGATTTTCAATCTCACCATGGGGGACCCGAAAACCCCGCTCATCAGACTTCTCAAGTCGGAAGGCTCGCTCAACCCGGAAGCCGCGAGCGGCCGGGCCCAGCTGAGCCTCTACAAGGGCGACATCACCATCGCCGGCTGGCCGAAACTCCGGCTGGATCGCGCCCTCATCGAGTTCCGCGGCGACGAGATCGACCTCATCGGCATGCGCGTCCTCCATGAATCCGACAACCGCGGGGCCCTCGAGCTTTCCGGCAAGGTCGCTCCCTACCGGGCGGATCAGATTTCCTCGCTGAATGTCCGCCTCGAATCCTTCGAGATTTCCGGCATCTTGGGACCCGCACTCGGGAAAATCTTCTCGGGGAAAATCAATTCGGTGCCCGTCGGCGAATCGAATTTCCTCTCCTTCCAGCCGAGCGCGAACCCATCGCTCACCCTCGACGTCGCGTTCCGCACCAGTCCCAATTCGCAAATCGAGGTGCAGCAATTCCCCTTCCTCCTCGGCCTCGCGCAAGGTCTGGACGACCCGTGGTTCCAGCAACCTGTCTTCGAAGGTGACGCCGGCGGCTTCATTCACCGCGAAGGCGACGTCGTCACGCTCCGGGACCTCAATTTGGAGAGCAAAGGACGAATGACATTGCGCGGCGAAATCTCGATGGCCCTCAATCAAACCTTGTCTGGAAACCTCCAACTCGGAGTCGCCGAAGCCATGATCGCTTCTGCCAAAATTCCGCGCCTCAAGGCCATGTTTGGCCCGGCCAAGGAAGGCCTCCGCTGGATCACCTTGAAAATCAGTGGTCGGGCAGCCGCTCCCGCGGACAATTTCAAGGAGCTCTTTGCATCCTCCACGGTCGCTCCCCCGGAAAAAACCGCGCCGGCCCGCAGCGAGGGATCCAGCTTCGAAGACCTCACCCAGCCGAAGTGAGTGAGTCGCCCGCGGGGCGAAATTCCACGCCTCCGGCGAGGGCTCCGGCCCTCCGCTCGGTCCGGCAAATGATGCGGAAAATTTATAAAGTTGGGCGTGGCATTCCAGTCAAATCTGGTTCAGGGTAACCCACGGATAGGGCAGTTAGACCTGCCGTCCGTTCACTCAATAACCAACCAAAAAACATCATGCAAACTGCCAACGTCAATCTGCCGATCACCGTCACGGTGCGGCACGAGCAAGTGACCGATGCCCTCCGCGACCACGCGACCAAAAAAATCGAAGGACTGCATCTCGATTACCCGCGAATCATCGAGGCCAAGGTCATTCTCGACGTCCAAAAAAACCGGCACATCGCCGAAATCATTCTTTTTTGTGCGAACCATATCACCATCGAGGCTCACACCGAAGGCAAGGACATGTATGCCGCGCTTGATGAAACCATCGAGAAAATCGCCCGCCGGATGCGCAAGCATAAGACCCGCTTGCTCAAAAAGCACCGCCCGCACCGCAACGAGTCGATCCGCCATCTTGAGGAGCGCTTTTTCAACGAAGCCGTCCTCGACCACCCGGAAAACTCCGATGTCGAGCCCCTGCCTTACATCATCCACCCCGAGAACTACTCGGTCCGGACGATGTACAAGGAAGACGCGATCATGCAGCTTGAGCTCTCGGACCGCCCGTTCGTGCTCTACAAGAGCGCGCGCCGCGATTGTTTGACGATCGTTTACCGCCGCAAGGACGGCGAATACGCCGCGCTGGACATCAAGGATTGACGCGTGGTGGCGACCACCGGTCGCCACGAATTCATCCGTTACCATCAAGCCGGGCAGGGAAACCTGCCCGGCTTTTTTGAGGGTCATCGGCTCGCGGCGACCGGTGATCGCCACTACGCACGAAAAAGCCGGACGGGGCGGACCCGTCCGGCTTTTTGTGGGATCGCGGCGGTCGATGACCGCCGCGATTGGATTAGTCTTCCTGACCTGGGCTCCAGTCTTCGGAGGCGGCAGCGGCAAGGTTGAACGCTTGCTCGAGGCCGACCATCTCGGAGGATGGGCGGAGGCTCTCGAAGCTGGCGCTTTCCTTCTTCAGCTGCTCGTCGGAGTAACCGACGGCCTTGATGGAAAGTCCGATGCGACGCTCGACCTTGTCCACCTTGATGACGCGGGCTTCGATCTCTTCGCCGACCTTGATGATGTCCTTGACCTTCTCCACGTGGTCTTCGCTGAGTTGCGAAATGTGGATGAGGCCGTCGATGTCACCGTCGAGGCTGATGAACGCGCCGAAGGAAGCGATCTTGGCGACCGTGCCCTTGACGATGTCGCCGACCTTGAAGCGGCTGTCGATGAGGCTCCATGGATCGTTCTCGGTTTGTTTGACGCCGAGAGAGACGCGCTGGTTGGCCTTGTCGATGGCAAGCACGATGGCTTCGACTTCGTCGTTCTTTTTGAGGACTTCGGACGGGTGGTTGATCTTGCGGGTCCAGGACATGTCCGAGACGTGGATCATGCCGTCGATGCCTTCCTCGAGTTCCACGAACGCACCGTAAGCGGTGAGGTTGCGGACCGGGCCGGTGATGGTGGCGCCGACCGGGTAGCGGAGTTCGATTTCATCCCATGGGTTGGAATCGAGCTGACGCACGCCGAGCGAGATTTTCTGCTCTTCGATACTGATGCCGAGGACGACGGCCGCAATTTCCTGGCCGATTTCGAGCACGTCGGATGGACGGGTGATGCGCTTGACCCAGCTGAGCTCGGAAACGTGCACGAGGCCTTCGACGCCGCGCTCGATTTCGATAAACGCGCCATACGGCAGAAGCTTGGTGACGCGACCCTTGACATTGTGACCGATCGGGTATTTCCGCTCGATGTCTTCCCAAGGATTCTCGGACATTTGCTTGAGGCCGAGCGAAACGCGCTCTTTCTCGCGGTCCACGTCGAGGATGATGACATCCACCGACTGGGCGATGTGCAGCAGTTCCGAAGGATGGTTGATGCGGCCCCACGACATGTCGGTGATGTGGAGAAGTCCGTCCATGCCTGCGAGGTCCACGAACGCGCCGAAGTCGGTGATGTTCTTGATTGCGCCGGTGACCTTGTCGCCGATTTTGACGGTTTGGAGGAACTGCTGGCGTTGCTCGGAGCGCTCGGCTTCGATGACTTCGCGGCGGGAAAGAACGATGTTCTTGCGCTCGTCGTTGACCTTGACGATTTTGAATTCGTAAACGTTGCCGACGTATTCGTTGAGGTCCTTCGGTGGAATGATGTCCACTTGCGAACCGGGCAGGAAGGCTTCCACGCCGACGTTGACGGTGAGTCCGCCTTTGACGACCGACTTGACCTTGCCGCGGACGAGACCGCCGTCTTGGAAGACTTTGACGATCTTCTCCCAGTTTTGTTTGTGGGCGGCTTTTTCCTTCGAGAGGACAACCATGCCCTCGTCGTTTTCAAGCTTTTCGAGAAGCACTTCGATTTCGTCGCCGATTTCGATTTCCTCATCCTCGAACTCGTTCGACGGGATGGCTCCTTCGGATTTGTAGCCGATATCGACTAGGACGACTTGAGGGCGGATTTCGAGAATCGTGCCTTTGACGATCGATCCTTCGCGGAATTCGCGAAACTTGGAGTCGATGAGGTCGTTGAGTTCAGTGTTGGTGGGTTCCGCGCATGCGTAAGCCATAATGGTATCTGGTTTGGGGTTGTGTTGTTGGTTCGTTTTCTTCCTGGAATTGCCCCGAGAAGTAAAACTGACAGACACCGGGGCGCCAACCGTCGGTCAGTAGAAAGAAAAGCGAACGCCGAAACTAGGCCCTGAAACCCGCATGGCAAGGCCAAACGAAGGGAAATTCCGGCCCGGATTTCGCCCGGGAAAACTCTGCACTTCTCACCAGCGGCGGGCTGGGTTCCAATCCTGCCGCACCCTCCGATGTCCGAAAACTTCTACCAAACCGCCACCACCGCGCCCGCCACGCCGTTCGACGTCTCACTGCGGCCGCCGGCGTTTTCCGAATTCATCGGCCAGGAAAAGGTCAAGGACCGCATTCTCCTGATGCTGGAGGCGGCGAAACAGCGCGGCGACGTGCTCGACCACGTGCTGCTTTCCGGCCCGCCCGGCTTGGGGAAAACCACCCTCGCCAACCTCATCGCCCGCGCCGCCGGGACCCAGCTCCACACGACTTCCGGCCCGCAGATCGAAAAAGCCGGCGACCTCGCGGGCATTTTGACCAACATCCAGAAGGGCGACATCCTCTTCATCGACGAGATCCACCGCCTCCACCCGGCCATCGAGGAATATCTTTACCCCGCGATGGAGGATTTCCGGCTCGATATCATCATCGACTCCGGCCCGTCCGCTCGCTCGATCCAGATCAATTTGCCGAAGTTCACCCTCGTCGGCGCGACCACCCGCTCCGGCATGCTCACCGCGCCGCTGCGCTCGCGCTTCGGGCTGGCGAACCGGCTGGACTACTACACCCACGACGAGCTCGCGCAAATCATCGAACGCTCGGCGGGCTTACTCGACGTGCCGATCGAACGCGACGGCGCGCTCGAAATCGCCTCGCGCTCCCGCGGCACCCCGCGCGTCGCCAACGCGCTGCTCCGCTGGGTCCGCGACTTCGCCCAAGTCCGCGGCGAGGGATTCATCGACGGAAAAATCGCCGACGCAGCCCTCGCCATGATCGAGATCGACTCGCAGGGCCTCGATGAAATGGACAAGCGCCTGCTGGAAGTCCTGATTTACAAATTCAACGGCGGCCCGGTCGGTCTCAACTCGCTCGCCGTCGCCGTCGGCGAGGACGCGGCGACGCTCGAGGAAGTGCACGAGCCGTTTCTCATCATGCAAGGCTTCCTCATGCGCACCCCGCGCGGCCGCACCGCGATGCCCGCCGCTTACACAAAAATCGGCGCTCCGATGCCACCTGCCCGCCCTGAGGAGCCTGGCTTGTTTTGACCTGATCGCTAATTGGCGTCCAATTCCCCCTCAAGCCTAACCGTTCAGCGCGGATTTCTCACTTGAATGGATTCACAACGCGCACCCCGCCGTAGTCCTGGCCGTGGTTCAAGTCCTCGGTGAGCAACTCACGCGCGCCGCTGGCCTGGGCGGCAGCGAGGATCATCGCATCCCAAAGCGAGAGTTGCCAGCGGGCCTGGAGGGAAAGTCCGAGGCGAAAAATGGCGAGCGTATTGTCGATGACCGGCCAATGGGAAAAATCGTCAATCAGTGCGGAAGCTTCTTCCACGGGATGGCCTTTGCGGACGAAATTGACATGAAATTCCTGCAGCACCTGCACGCTGATGGCGGTGCGCCCGGGCTGTAGCCATGCTTGCTCGATGAGGGATTGGGCGATCTGGCGTTTTTCCGGGGCGTCCAGATCGTAGCCGTAAAGCAGGATATTCGTATCCAGAAACCGTTCAGCGGGCATGGGCTTGATCGCGGGTGAGAGGCTGTCCGCCGAGGTGGTAACCTTGGCGGAGACGGGCAAGCGCATTGGCAGGAGGCGGGGCGGGCGCTTCCTCACGTAAAACGGTTTCCAGACCTTCAATGATGAGATTCTTGATGGAGGTCCGGCGCCGCGCCGCAGCGATTTTCGTCCGCTCCAGAATACTATCAGGCAAATCAACGGTCGTTTTCATAAAGCAATAAATGAGTGAATAGGGTTTCATGTCAAGTGAGAGTCTTGACGGGGTGTCAGCTCCGCCGCCTGCTGCGGAGAACCCAGGCCAGCAGGCTGCCCGTCCTTTTTGGGTTGAGACCCGCTCACAGCGTCTTGATCCGCTTCTCAAGATCCCGGCGGTTGATCAGATCCACCGCCTGGACGCAGTCCGGTTGCAGGCGGAACAGCAGCCGGTGGTCGATGCCCACCCGCGCGCGCAGGGTTTCCGGGCACCTGCAAGT
>ERZ767114.784-NODE-784-length-16438-cov-3.132144_pt1 | contig 16438 bp, 16 predicted proteins | sample MGYA00374952_ERZ767114 | MGnify/ENA primary metagenome ERZ767114 (study PRJEB28939, sample SAMN06267156) | marine metagenome | isolation source: Columbia River Estuary | place: USA:Columbia River Estuary, USA | collected 2012-05-05 ...
GGCGTGATGGATGCCGACACCGTGGCGGAGGATTTTCGAGAGTTCGCGGCCGTAGGGGGAGCGGAAATCGGCGTCGTCGAGGGCGCGGGCGATGGCGTGTTTTTCCTCCTTGGTGCAGAAATTGGTGGAGAGCAGGTCGCGGGCGGTGTCGGCGCAGGCGTTCTGGGTGAAGTGCACGAGATAGACGGGCGAGCGGCCTTGTTCGTTGAGTTCGGCGACTTTTTCCTGAAGCTGAGTGGTGGAGTATTCGAATTCGAGCGGGACCGGGCGCTGGTCGGACTGGACGAGGGTGGTCGGCGCGCCTGTTAGCGCGGTGAGTTGTTTGGAGAAAAACGAGGAGTCGCCGAGGGTGGCGGACATCAGGAGGAAGCGGGCGCGCGGTAATGTCAGAAGCGGGATTTGCCAGGCGGCGCCGCGCGAGTGGTCGGAGTAGTAGTGGAACTCGTCCATGATGACGTCGTCCACCGGGGCGTGCGCGCCGTCGCGGAGGGCGATGTTGGCGAGGATCTCGGCGGTGCAGCAGATGACCGGGGCGTCGTGGTTGACGGTGGCGTCGCCGGTGATCATGCCGACGTTTTCCGGGCCGAGGACGTGGCAGAGAGAGAGGAATTTCTCGTTGGCGAGCGCCTTGATCGGGACGGTGTAGTAGGAGCGGCGGCCTTGGCAGAGGGATTTGAACTGGAGGGCGAGGGCGACGAGCGATTTTCCGGAGCCGGTGGGGGTGTTGAGGATGACGTTGTTGCCGGCGAAAAGCTCGAGGATGGCTTCTTCCTGGTGGTCGTAGGGTTCGGTGTTGGTGGCGGTGAGGTAGTCGAGGAAGGCGTTGAGGATGTCGTCCGGGGTGGGGTTTTCGGGGAGGTTCTTGCGGCTGAGCGGGGCGGACATCTGGCGAACATTGAACATTGAACGCCCAACATTGAACATTGAAATAAGAGGAAGAGTGGACCGCGAAGGCGCGGAGGACGCGGAGGGACGCAAAGTTTTTTGGGATGACCTGCACGGGAAGCGATGAAGGCCTCCGCCGTATAATGGCCCGGCTTAAATCATTTGCGAGCTTGACCGCTCTTCCAAATGAAACTATTCACCTTTGCATATGAAGAAGTCTCCTCCGAAACCCAAAGCCATCGTTTTGCCAAAGGGACCGTTAATGACTCCCATAATGGGCCGGGAATTATTTGATAAGGAGTTCGAAAAACTCAGCGGAAAAGTCGTACAATCCTGCATCCACGGACCTTCCGGAAAGACCTCCGATTCGCCGCCCACCGCCTCAATGCTCATCGAATCCCTGAAGGCGGGATTGCCCATGACCGAACTGGCGTCTCTCCGCGCCAGTCTCGACCTGCCCATGGACCGGCTCGCACCCATGCTTGGCATTTCGAAGGCCACGCTCCACCGCCGCAAAGCCGCCGGACGACTCGATCCCGCCGAGTCCGACCGCGTCGTGCGCTTCGCCCGGCTGATGGGCAAAGCGGTTGAGGTTCTGGAAACCGAGCAGAACGCCCGTTCCTGGCTGACCTCGCCCCAGTATGGGCTGGGAGGAGCCGTGCCTTTGGACTACGCGGGAACCGAAGTCGGAGCCCGCGAAGTCGAGGATCTTTTGGGACGCATCGCCTACGGAGTCTATTCCTGATGAGACAAGCCTTTCGCATCGTCCGGGAGTCTTACGCCGCCACCGCCTTCACCGGCGAAGGAGCGGCGCTCACCGGTGGCCGATGGAATTCTCCAGGTGCCCGGGCGGTTTACACCAGCGCCTCCGCCTCCCTCGCCGCTCTCGAAACTCTGGCGCATTTGAATCCAGCCATGCGCTTCAAGTATCTCATCTTCCGAATCGAGTTCGACGAGCGTCTCGTCGAAAAACTCCCGCCCGCCAGCCTCCCGGCCGGGTGGAGGGACGAACCCCCGCCACCCGCCACCAAACGCCTCGGCGATGCCTGGGTGAAACAAGCCCGCTCGGCTGTCCTCGAACTCCCCAGCGTCATCATCCCAGGCGAATCCAACTTCCTGCTCAACACTGCCCACCCGGATTTCAAATCCATCACTATCGGTAAAGCGGAGGTCTTTTCCTTCGATTCGCGGCTGGTTCCTTGAGTCGGAAAAAGGAATTTATCCTGACTCGCAACCCACCACATGTTAATCCATGAGCAATAACCCATTCATGACCCTATTCGATCCATTCTTTCACACGGTTGCCATTCTCAACTCCGGAAGCCCCAATCCGGAGTTCGTGGGATCTGGTGTAATCCTCCGGATCGAGGGTGAGGACTACATCGCCACTGCTGCTCATGTGGTCGATGATCCACGAGGGCCGGTGGGGATACGCAACCATTGCATCGCCTCGTCGTCGTCCTTTTGTACGCCTCTGCCGTTTGCGTAACAAACCCCGACCTTATATTGGGCGGAGGCGTCTCCTGAAAAAGCACGCTGAAAAAGAAATTCTATCATGTGGGTGGTAGGGTCAGTGTGCTTCGAGTCAGGTAACGCATTTCAACATTTCCGGAATTTTACGCCGCGCAGGGTTGGACTTCCTTACGGATGGTTTCGCCTTTTTCGCGGTCGGCGCGCATGAATTCGTAGTCGAGTTGGAGGTTCATCCAGATGCCGGGGGTGATGCCGAAGAAGGCGCTCAGGCGCAGATCGTATTCGGGGGTGCAGCGGCGTTTCCCTTGTTTCATCTGGGTGAGGTGGGGCGCGGGAATGCCGCAGCGGCGAGCGATCTCCGCTTGGGAAAGGCTGGATTCCTCCAGCGTTTCGCGAAGGGTCTCTGCGAAGAAGTTGAGCAGCGGGATGAGTTGCGGTTTTTTCTTCATGGCGGTGGCTCAGTGCTAGTCGGTGATTTGAACGTCGGCGGCGCTGCCGTCTTTCCAGCGGAAGACGATGCGCCATTGTTGGTTGATGCGGATGCTCCAGAATCCCTTGAGATTGCCAGAGAGTGATTCGAGGCGGTTGGAAGGTGGTTGGCGGAGTTGGTCGATGGCAATGATCCGGTGAAGCTGACGGAGTCTCATGAGAGCCCGTGGCTGAATATCGCCCGGGAATTTCCGGGAGTATTCGCCATGGAAGACTTTGGAGGTTTCCTTGCAGGTGAAGTTCTCGATCACTTGCGGCGAACGTTGCCGAATTTGATAATGATTTCAAGGAGAAATGTTGACCGGGAAATAGCTCGTCGCTCTCAACCTGCGTTGGAAGAACTCGTTCATGATGACGGGCGGAGGACGTGGCAGAGGGATTTGAACTGGAGGCCGAGGGCTACGAGCGATTTCCCGGCAACTCACTCGTTTTACGGCACGCGGGGGAATTTCGAGAAATCCGGAACGCGCTTTTCGAGGAAGGCTTGTTTCCCTTCGCGGCCTTCCTCGCTCATGTAGTAAAGCAGCGTAGCGTTCCCTGCCAGATCCAGCAGGCCCATCTGGCCGTCGCAATCCGCGTTGAGGGCGGACTTGAGGCAGCGCAGGGCGAGTGGCGAGTGGGCGAGCATTTCGCGGCACCACTGGAGGGTTTCCCTTTCGAGATCGGCGAGCGGGACGACGGTGTTGACGAGGCCCATGTCGAGCGCTTGCTGGGCGTCGTACTGGCGACAGAGGTACCAGATTTCGCGGGCTTTTTTCTGGCCGACGATGCGGGCGAGGTAGCTGGAGCCGAGGCCGCCGTCGAACGAGCCGACCTTGGGGCCGGTCTGACCGAAGCGGGCGTTGTCCGCGGCGATGGTGAGGTCGCAGACGATGTGTAAAACATGGCCGCCGCCGATGGCGTAGCCGGCGACCATCGCGACGACGGGCTTGGGCAGGGAGCGGATTTTTTTCTGCAGGTCGAGCACGTTGAGGCGCGGAACGCCATCCTCGCCAATGTAGCCGGCGTGTCCGCGGACTTTTTGGTCGCCACCGGAGCAGAACGCGAGATCGCCGGCGCCGGTGAGGATGATGGCGCCGACTTTGGGATCCTCGTGGGCGAGATCGAAGGCGACGAGCATTTCCTTCACGGTTTGCGGGCGGAAGGCGTTGCGCACTTCGGGCCGGTTGATGGTGATTTTTGCAATACTTCCCTCATCCGTTGTTTCGTATCGGATGTCCTCAAATTCGCGCGCGGTGGTCCACATGGCGGGAGCTTGAATGATCCGCCGCCGGCCCGCAATCCGGCAATCGCAGCGATTTTTTAAAGCCCTTTGACACGCCACCCCGGTTTTTGCATGTTCCCGCGCATGCAAGCCATGCAATTCGAGCAATCGGTCGTTTCGATCCTGAAACGCGACAAGAGATTTGACCCGCATGCTTACTTTTTCCTGAAGGACGCCTTGGATTTCACGCTCAAGCGCATCGCCGAATCCAACGGCGGCCAGGCGCGACATGTGAGCGGGCCGGAGCTGTTGGAAGGTTGCCGGGATTACGCGCTGGAGCAATTCGGGCCGATGGCTTCCACGCTGATGACCGAGTGGAGCATCCGCAAATGCCAAGACGTCGGCGACATGGTTTTCAATCTCATCGAGGAGCAGGTTTTCGGAAAACAGGAGTCGGACAAAAAGGAGGATTTCTCCGAAGTCTTCGATTTCGAGGCTTCGCTGATCGTCCCGTTCCTGCCGAAGAGCCGGGCCGCGGCACCGAAGCAAGGGCGCCGCTCGGAGCCCGCGGTTTCCTAAACGGCGGGCAAATCCGGTGGCGGCGGCGGCGTCCATTTCGGGGCTTTCGGCGTCACGTCCATGCGCACGGCGACGACCGCCACGCCCAGCAATCCGGCGGCTCCGCCCCAGCCGACCGTGAGCGCCGTGACCAGTCCGAGGATGAACGGCGCGAAGACCAGCAGGCCGATGATCATTCCGCTAGGCTGCACCTCGTAGGCCATGACCGCCAGCCGCAGGCGCGAGCGGGCCAGCGCGAGTCCCATCAGCGAGTAGCAGGCCACCGCCGCGAGCGCGGTGAAATGATAGATCCAGCCGCAGCCGCCGCTTTGCGCGCCGATGCCTAGCAGCGGCACGCCGCAGCCAACCGCCATCGACGCGAGAAACAGCACCAGCACCGCCACCCGCACGCCGGTTCTTTTGAACGCCGACGCGCCGATGGCGCCCGCGCTGACCATGGCGGAGCCGCCTAACACCGTTCCGGCGCAGGCCGCCTCGTGCCACCACTCGATCCCGCCGACCATGTAGCGCACCACCACGTAGGGCAGCAGGGAAGCGAAAGTCAGCGCGCAAAGCCCCCAGAGCGTGATGAATTTCCCGATGACGACTTTCCAGCGGTCCAGCTTGGTGAGCAGGAGCAGCTCGTGATTTCCTTCCTCAAGCTCCTGGCCCATCAGGACGAGGCCGCCCAGCGGCATGACGACCAGGCAGATCGCGGAGACGACCATCCAGAACGGCCCGGACGTCCAGAGCAGCGAGAGGTTCAGCGCGCCGGCGTATTCCGAACTCTCCGTGGCGTGGCCGAGCTGGAATTCCGCCGCCATCGCCACCACGGCGAACAGCTGGATCCCAAGAAACGGATAGACGAAACTGCCGCGCCGCAAGCTCTGTCGCAGCTCCTTGGCCGTCATCGGGTCGAAGCTCTCGGGCAAATCGCTTTTCCAAACCGTTTCCAATGCGGGGAACCTCTCAGCTTGAGGCCGCCGGCGCAAGCGCGGTGGGCGGAGGAATGTGTCCCGACTGTCTCAGTCGGGAGCGGAGCTTGGAATCCGACTGAGACAGTCGGAACACATTGTCGGAACACATTCGACAAAGCGGGTCCGCGGTGGTTTTCTCGCGGCGATGATGGATGGCTCACTGCTCGTGCTCGGGATCGCCGGACCGGAAATTTCTCCGGAGGAGGCGGCGCTTTTCCGCAGGCTGCAACCGGCGGGTTACATCCTTTTCACCCGCAACATCGTCTCTGCCGAACAGACGCGGAAGCTCACCGACGACCTCCGCGACTTGTCGTCGGAAACGCCGATCATCGCCATCGACCAGGAAGGCGGGCGGGTCACGCGGACCCGGGAAATCGCCCCGGCGGCACCTTCTGCTCCGGCGCTCGCGGCGAAGGCGGACATGCTTAAAATCGCGGAAGCGGGGGCTTTCACCGGCGACCTGCTGCGCCTGCTAGGTTTCAATCTGGACTTCGCTCCGGTGCTCGATCTCGACCATTTTCCGGAAACCCAGAACGCCCTGCGCGGCCGTTGCTGGGGGCGCGATCCGCAACGCGTCATCGACTACGCCGGCCACTGGAACCGCTGGCTGCGGAAGCGCTCCATCGCGAGCTGCGCGAAACATTTCCCCGCCTGCGGCCGGGCGCAGTCCGACCCCCACCACGATCTGCCGTCATCGCCGGCGACACTCGAAGAGCTGCTCCGCGAGGACGTGATCCCCTACACCGCGCTGATGCCTGAGCTGGACGCGATCATGCTGGCGCACGTGGAATTTCCTAACATAGACCCGGATTTCCCGGCCTCGCTCTCGCCGCGGATCATCCGCCGCTTTCTCCGCGACCAGCTCGGCTTCGACAAGCACCTCGTCCTAACCGACGACCTCGACATGGGCGCGATCACCACCCGCTACGGCCGCGGTCAGGACGTGAAGCTCGCCATCGAGGCGGGCAACGATCTGGCACTGATTTGCCACCGCACCGACACCGCGGAAATCGCGGCGCGGGCGGTCGCCGAGCTGCCGCACTGGATGACCGAGGACGCGCGCGAGCGGGTGGAGAAATTCCGCCGCAAGCTGCGCGGGCCGCTCGTGTGGTCGGACAAGAAATGGCGGGAAACCTGCGAGTCGCTCGCCAAGCTGGCGGCCGAGGTTCCTGAAATCGAAATCACCCAGGCCGGCAGCCCGGTGGCGGATTACTGAGCCACTGTCATTTCCCGAGCACCCAGGAAATGTGCGGGGTGTAGAGGTCGGGCTCTAGCAGGAACGAGTCGTGGCCCTTGTCGGAATGCACGATGATGTGCATGACATCGACCTTGGCTTCCTCCAGGTGCTTCACCAGCTCCGCCTGCTCCTCCGGATAGAAACAGAAGTCGGAGTCGATCGAGAAGACGAGCCAGCGCTGGCCGGCGAGCTGCGCGCGGGCGAACAAATCGGCGGGCGTTTCAGCATCGCCTTCCTGGGTGGCGTCGTAGCGCGACCACAAGTCGATGATCCGCAGATAGGTGTTCGCATCGAAGCGGCGGACGAATTTTTTCCCCTGATGGAGCATGTAGCTCTGGAACTGATCGCGCACGCGATACCAAGCGAGCACGTCGTCCGGCTGCACCACGTCCTGCCGCGCGCGGCGCTCGATGGCGTCGAGGTGGACGAAGGTTTTGTGGGAAATCATGCGGGCGAGCACCAGGCCGTAGAGCGGGGCCTCGGCGGCGTAGTAGTCGCCGCCGTTGAAATGCGGGTCGTTCTCGATGGCGAGGATTTGCTCAAACAGAATCAGCCGGTTGAGGACGGTGGTTTTGAATCCCGAGGCGATGATGATCACGTTATGAACGCGCTCGGCGAAGCGGGTGGCGAAAGTCAGCGCGACCAAACCGCCGACCGACGGGCCGACCACCGCGTGCAGCGCGTAGATGCCGAGGTGATCTAGCAGCGAGGCGAAAACCTCCACCTGGTCCGCCGCGGTCACCGCGGGGAACGCGGAGCCCCACGGTTTTCCCGTCTCCGGATCGATGGAGGCCGGGCCGGTGCTGCCATAACAGCCGCCGAGGTAGTTCGCGCAGATGACGAAATATTTGTCCGTGTCGATGGCCTTGCCCGGCCCGATCATTCCCTCCCACCAGCCTTCGTGCATTTCCGGCTGCCAGAGTTCGCCGACGCCTTCGATGCCGGGATTGTAGCCGACCGCGTGGTGCGAGCCGGAGAGCGCGTGGAAGAGGAAAATCGCGTTGGATCGCCCGGCGTTGAGCTCGCCCCAGGTTTCGTAGGCGAGCGTGATTCCCGGCAGCAACCCGCCCTCGCGCAGCCTCACCGGATCGGCGGGGCTTCCGGTTTGGAAAAATTGGGTGCGGGTCTCGGCGGGCATGCGCGGAGCCTAGACGGCGTCCGCCATCAAACGCAAGGGCGGGAACGCCTCTGGGTGGCACTGAGAATGATGGGCAAAATAAGGGGAGTGGACATTTTGTCCACTTGCCGATGCGCGGCGAAAGCGGAAGCGCGAAGCTCATCTCTTTCTCTTCCCATCGTCCAGGCGGACAAAAATGTCCGCCCCCCTTATGGCAGCCTCTTGCCAGCCGGGCGGGCGACGGCTATCGATTGGGAAATTCCCCGCTCCATGAAATCCGCGCTCCTTCTGTCAGTTTCGCTCCTGCTCTGCGCCTGTGGTCCCGCCAACGGCCCGAGCCTCGCCGCCGGAGGCTCCCCGCCGACGCAAGAGGGCCTCGGATTTCTACCGAAGGAGCCGGAAAAGGGCAGCTTGTTCACTTACTATCAGCCGAAAAACCCGTCGAAATGGCGGAACAACTGGACTTCCAAGCTCGATCTCACCGGCGTCTCGTGGAACGACTCGCGGACGGCGACGCTGATTTCTCCCAGCCACGTGGTGATGGCCGCCCATTTCACGAGGCCCGCGAACGTGTCAGTGATGTTCCATGACAAGCGCGGCAAGCCTCACGAGCGCTTCATTTCATCGGTGAAAATGCTCACCAACGTCGGCGATATCGCCGTGGCGAAATTGAACCTGCCGCTGCCGCCGGAGGTGAAATATTATCGGCTCGCCAGCGCGGGCGACGCCGCCGTCGGGCGGCCGGTTCTCGTTTCGGACCAGACGAACACGCTCTCGGTGCATCAGATCGAGGGAGTTTCCGGCGGCGTCGTGCGGCTGGGATTCGTCCCCGGGCTGAATCCGCTCTATCAGCGGAATTTGGTGGTCGGCGACAGCGGCAACCCGTCGTTTTTGTGGAAAAACGGCGAGCTCGTCCTACTCGAAACGCACACCACCGGCGGCCCCGGTGCGGGTCCGTTTTACGGCGACCCGCAGGTACAGGCCGCCATCCGTGCGGCGATCTCCGAGCTCGGCCGCTGAGCAAAGGGCCGCGCCGCCCCCGCGATTTCCCGGCATCCGGACTTGGCAGCACCTTCACACCGGGCATTCTCCCCGCGTCTTTCCGCACTCTTCCGATGTCTCCCGAACAACAACTCGCCCAACTCACCGCCGGCACCGCCAAGGTCCTATCCGAAAAGGAACTGCTGGAAAAACTCCGTCTCGGCCGCCCGCTGCGCATCAAGCTCGGCGTCGATCCCACCGCCCCGGACATCCACCTGGGCCACACCGTCGCGCTGGAGAAACTCCGCCAGTTCCAGCTCCTCGGCCACCAGGCCGTGCTGCTCATCGGCGACTTCACCGCCACCGTCGGCGACCCGACCGGCCGCTCGTCCACCCGCCCGCCGCTCACCCGCGACGAGGTGTTAGTAAACGCCGCCACCTACACCGACCAAGCCTTCAAGATCCTCGACAAGTCGAAAACCGAGATCGTTTACAACGGCGACTGGTTCCGGAAAATGACCTATGAGGAAATCCTCAAGCTCAACGGCCGCGTCACCCTCCAACAGATGCTCCAGCGCGAGGACTTCCGCACCCGCCTCGACGCCGGCCAGGAAATCCGCCTCCACGAGCTCCAATACCCCATCATGCAAGGCTGGGACTCCGTGGAAATCCGCGCCGACGTCGAGATCGGCGGCACCGACCAGCTCTTCAACATCCTCGTCGGCCGCGACCTCCAGAAAGAAGAAGGCCAGCCGCAGCAAGTCGTCATGGTCATGCCGCTGCTAGAGGGCCTCGACGGCGTGAAGAAAATGTCCAAGTCCTACGGCAACTACGTCGGCGTCAGCGACGCGCCGCAGGAAATGTTCGGCAAGCTCATGAGCGTCTCCGACGAACTGATGGACCGCTACTACCTCCTCCTGCTAGGTGAGGCCCGCGACCCGTCCGGTCACCCGATGGACGCCAAGAAATCCCTCGCCGAGAAAATCACCAGCCGTTACCACGGCGAAGCAGCCGGCCCCGCCGCCCGCGCCGACTGGGACACCCGTTTCTCCAAAAAAGACCTCGCCGCCGCCGAGCTGCCGGAACTTCCCCTCGCCGATCTTCCCGCCGATCTCACCGTCCTCAGCCTCACCGCCTTCGGATTCCAAGCCGCCTACAGCCTGGAAAAATCCAACGGCGAGCTGAAGAAGCAATTCATCACCACCGGCTCCGTCCAGCTCAACGGCGAAAAGCTAACCGACCCCAACGCCGCCATCTCGCCGACAGCGGGCGACGTCCTCAAGCTTTCGAAAAAGCACGCGGTGAGATTCATCTGATCCCATCAAATCCGTGCGCCCCGGAAGCCCACGCGCAGTCCAACTCAGCGGCGCGGCCAAGACTCTGCTGGCCGGGGTGTGGCGTGGTCCGCTCACAAACGCCCCCATCCATGCCGCAGCAGGCTGCGAGCATCAAAGCGGCAGCAGGCTGCCGTCAGTCCAAGGTGATAGGCTTCACCGAAATTTCACGCCCAGCCCCTTCGTCAGCGCTTCGAGCACTTTCTGGTGGGCGGTGTCGATTTCCTCGGTCTTGAGCGTGCGGGTGGGCTCGCGGTATTGGAAGCGGTAGGCGACGGACTTGCTGTCGGCGGCGATCTTCTGGCCGGTGGGGTCGGTGAAGACGTCGAAGCACTCGGCGGAAATAAGCAACGGCTCGGCGAGTTTGGCGATGACGGCTTCGATCTGCGCGTTCGGCGTGGTGAGCGGGAGTTCCATCGCGGCGTCGCGGGAGGAGCCGGGGAACTGCGGGAGGTCCTCGACGTGGCTGATGCCGTTGAGGAGCTTGCGGAGTTTTCCGAGGTCGAGCTCGGCGACGAAAACGGGGGTGGTGAAATCTAACTCACGCTCGCGGGCGGGGGTAAGGCGGGCGAAGACACCAAGGGTTTGGTCATCGACCTTGATGTCGCTGGCGAGCACGAAGCCGGGGCGGTCCTTCGGGGTGAAGGTGATTTTTCGGTCGCCTAGCAGGGCGGTGAGGATGCCTTTGAGGTCGTAGAGATCGGCGGCGCGTTCGGCTTGGGACCAGCCGGTGGGTTGGGCGGAACCGGAGAGGAGCAGGGCGAGGGTTTCGCTTTCCTGGTCCTTGGCTTTGCCGCCGCCGGCGTTGCGGAAGACGCGGCCCATTTCGAAGAAGCGCAGGGACTTTGCCTGTTGGCGGATGTTTCTAGCAGCGGAGGCGATGAGGCCGGGGACGATGCTCGGGCGCATGACGGCATGGTCCTCGCTGAGCGGGAGTTTTACGCGGATGACGTCGCCGTCCTGCATGGGGCGCAGCGGCAGGATGTCGGAAACCTGGGCGTCCGAGATGAGTTTGATGGTCTGACATTCGTGCAGGCCGAGCGCTGCCAGGCGGCGGCGGAGGACCATGTCGGCATCGTAAGCGGCATCGACCGGGCTGGCGGGGACGAAGGTGCCGAGGAAACGCGATGGAACGTTTGCCAGGCCGTGGACGCGGGCGATTTCCTCGACGAGATCGATGTGGCGCTGGAGGTCGGCGCGGAAGGATGGCACGTCCCAGGCGCCGTCGGCGAGCTTGGTGAGGCCGAGGCGGGTGAGGATCTCCTCGGCGTCTGTTAGTTCGATGGAGCCGCCCATGAGTTGGTCGAGCTTCTTGGCGTCCAAGGTGACGGGCTTGGTTAGGACAGGAGCTTCGCCGGCGACCTGGGTGGTGGCTTCGGCGGCGCCGCCGGCGAGTTCGAGGATGAGTTTCACCGCGAAGGCGGAGGCGGTGAGGACGCCCGCGGGATCGACGCCGCGCTCGAAGCGGTAGGAGGAGTCCGATGATAGGGCGGTTCGGCGCGAGGTGCGGCGGATGCCTTGCGGGGTGAAATAAGCGGACTCCAACAGAATATCGGTGGTGGTCTCGGTGACGCCGCTGGTGAGGCCGCCCATGACGCCGGCGAGGGCGAGCGCCGCTCCGGATTCGTCGGAGATGAGGAGGTCGTCCGGGGTGAGGACGTGGGTGGATTCGTCGAGCGCGAGGAAGGTTTCGCCGTCGGCGGCGTTGCGGACGACGATACTGCCGGTGAGTTTCGCAGCGTCGAAGGCGTGGAGCGGTTGGCCGAGTTCGTGGAGGACGTAATTCGTGATGTCCACGATGTTGTTGATCGGGCGCAGGCCGATGGATTCGAGGCGCTGTTTGAGCCAGGCGGGGCTTTCCTTGATGGTGACGCCGGTGATTTTAACTGCGGTGTAGAGCGGGCAGGCGGCGGGCGCGTCGATGCGGATGGTTTGTGCGGACGAGACGTCCGCACCCCTTAGGTCCATGGGGATCAGCGGGGTTTTGAGGAGTGTCGCAAGCTCGCGGGCCATGCCGCGGTGGCTGAGGAGGTCGGGGCGGTTCGGGGTGACTTCGAGCTCTAGCAGCGTGTCGGAGTCGAAGAGTTGTTTCACGGGTTTGCCGATTTCCGAGTCCGGCGGAAGGATGAGCAGGCCGTTTTCGCCTTCCGGCAGTCCGATTTCGGAGGCGGCGGCGAGCATTCCCTTGGATTCCACGCCGCGCATTTTGGTTTCGCCGATGGTGAAGCCGCCGGGGAGTTCCGCGCCGGGGAGGCAACAGGGGACTTTGTCGCCGACCTTGTAATTCTGCGCGCCGCAGACGATCTGGCGGAGCTGGCCCTCGCCGGCGTCCACTTGGGTGACCTTCAGCTTGTCCGCGTTCGGGTGTTGGACGGCTTCCATGATCTGCGCGACGACGATTTTTTCCGAGGCGATGCCTTTCGAAACAATGCCTTCGACTTCGACGCCGGCGAAGGTGAAGAGGTCGTCGATTTCCTTGATGGATTTGCCGGATAGATCGAGGTGGGTGGCGAGCCAGTTGAGAGAGACGTTCATGAAAAGAGAAAGGTTGAAGCGAAACGCGGAGGGTTAGGCGAACTGCTTGAGGAATCGGGCGTCGTTTTCGATGAGCAGGCGGATGTCCTTGATGCCCCAGCGGATCATGGCGAGGCGGTCGAGGCCCATGCCGAAGGCGAAGCCGGTGACTTTTTCGGGGTCGAAGGCGTTGTCTTTTCGCGACTTGTTGATGGATTCGAAGACGGCGGGATCGACCATGCCGCAGCCGGCGACTTCGATCCAACGCGGGGCCTGGCCCTTGACGGTGAGCTTCACGTCGATCTCGAAACTCGGCTCGGTGAAGGGGAAGAAGTGCGGGCGGAATCTCACTTCGGTCTGCGGGCCGAAGAGTTCGTGGAGGAAGTATTCGAGGGTGCCCTTGAGGTCGGGGAGGGAAACGTCCGTGCCGATGTAGAGGCCTTCGAGCTGGTTGAAAACGGAGAGGTGGGTGGCGTCGATCTCGTCGCGGCGGTAGGCGGAGCCGGGGGCGATGATGCGGATCGGCGGCGTCTGGGTTTCCATGGTGCGGATCTGCACGCTGGAGGTGTGGGTGCGGAGGAGTTTTCCGGAGTCGAAATAGAAGGTGTCCTTTTCGTTGCGGGCCGGGTGATCGGCGGGCGTGTTGAGGGCGTCGAAGCAGTGGAACTCGTCCTCGATTTCCGGGCCGTCGGCGAGGGCGAAACCCATGCGGCGGAGGATGCCGATGGCTTGGTCGCGGATCAGCGTGAGCGGATGCAGCGAGCCGACTTGGAGCTGGCGGGCGGGGAGGGTGACGTCGATGCCGGCGAGAGCGGCGCGGTCGGCGATTTCGCGGAGGGCGAGTTGCTTTTCCTCGAGCGCGGCGGTGATGGCGGTGCGGGCGGCGTTGAGGAGCTGACCGACGGCGGCTTTGTCCTCTTTCGGCACGTCCTTGATGCCGGCAGCGACGAGGGTGAGGCTGCCTTTTTTGCCGAGCACGGCCACGCGGGCGTCGTCGAGCGCGCGCTCGTCCGCGGCGGCGGTGATTTGCGCAAGCGCTTCAGTTTGGATGGCTTCGATTTGCTCCTTCATGGGAAAGGCGTCGGGAATAGACACAAACCCGACATCGGTCAAAGCCAAGCTGCGGGAAGTGATTCCCGACCGCGTCGGCGTATGCCCGTTAATCCTAGAAATCACTTTACAGGAGTCGTCGGGAGGTTAATGCAAACGGCGTGCGTTTTTTGATTCCGTTCATCGCCTGCACGTCCATCGTCCTCGCGCATGAGGATAACAGCGAACTGATCTTTGGCCGTTTTTTCGACGGCGAGGACGGATGGAACTTCCATGAGCACGTCGATTACGAAAGCCGCTACGCTTCGGAGGGGCGGGACGCGCTGGATGGAGACAGTCTGTTTTCCGGGACTTTCGAGGCGGGATGGAACGCTCTATCCGCCGGCATTTGGTATGCCAAAAGCCCCAACCAGTCGTATGACGAGCTCCAGCTTTCCACCGCCCTGAGCTGGGTATGGAAGGATCTGGAGTGTTATATGTCCTATACCCATCTCCGTTTTCCGCAGGATGGGGGGCACGACCATGAAATCGGTGCCGGAGTCTCGTGGGCAGGGCTTCCCGGGGAGGTCGCGCTGGGTGTGGACGCCTACTATTCCTTTGACGCCGATGGCACGTTCATCGTGACGGCGCTGAGTCGGGAGTTCGAACTGAATGACCGGCTACAACTCACTCCGGCCGTCGTTTTCGGGGTGAACCAAGGCTACGTCACCGATGGTCACGACGGCGCGAACCACTTCGAGCTGAGGCTGGGCGGTGCGTATTCGTTTACGGAGGCGCTCGCATTGACGGCTCATTTGAGCTATAATCTGGCGATTGATCGCGATGCGGCGCGATTCTCCGGAGACGAACTCCTGAGGAATTTCCTCCACGTCGGTGTCGGACTGGCTTACGAGTTCTGAGGCGGGTTGGTGAGCGTCGCCGCGACGGATTCCGCGGCGTCGATGAACGACCGGAAATGCGGCTGCCAGCCGGTGGCGCGGAGTTTTGCGTTGGAGACCTGCTTGTGCGTCCAGCCGCGCTTGCGGTTGAGGTCGCGCGGGCCGGACGGGGGCAGCGGGCGGGAGAAAATTCCGGCCAGTTTTTCATAACAGCCGAGCTGGCTGAGCGGGGTGGAGTCGCTGACGTTGAAGACGCCGGCGGCTTGCGTGGCGGCGAGGTGATAGATCGCGCGCGCCGCGTCGTCGCGGTGGATTTGGTTGAGGAAACGCCGGCCGTCTTCCTCGATCACCGCCTCGCCGCTGAGGAATTTTTTCAAAATCACGCTGCGGCCGGGGCCGTAAATTCCTGCCAGTCGCGCGACCACGCCGCCAGCCGCGAGGGTGACGCGCTCGGCTTCCAACAACAAGCTGCCGGTCTCGCGGTCCGGGGTGGCCGGACTTTCCTCGGTGACGAACGAGCCGTCGGTCTGCGCGTAAACCGAGGTGCTCGAGGTGAACAACAACGGCGTGCCGGGAAATTTCTCGGCTAGATTCCGGCAGCCATCGACATAGACACGCTGATAGGCTTCCGCTCCGCCGCGGCCGGAAGCGGCGCAGTGGACGATGAAATCGGCGGGCGGGAGCTTGGCGACGTCATCGGGATTTCCCACGTCGCAGGGGACCGTGTCGTTGTCGCCGGAGAGCGAGGTGGCGGTGACTTCCCAGCCGTGCTCGCGGAATTCCCGGGTGACCGCCTGGCCGAGGTAACCGTGGCCGATGAGCAGGAGATTCATGGTTGGGCGGCGGCGTTTTGGAACGCACCGCGCAGCTCGGAGCCGTCGGCACCGCCTTGGTTGGTGAAATTCGAGCGTTGGACCAGCAGCAGGTAAATCCGCTGTTTCACCGGATCAATCCACGCTTGGGTGCCGAACAGCCCGCCGTGGCCGAAGGTTCCCGGCGAGAGCGGGGCGGTCACGCCCTGAGGTTCCCGGACGATGCTCCAGCCCAGCCCCCAAGCGCTGCCGGGGATGAATCCGCTGGCGAGATCGCCGCTCTGAACGCGGGTCATTTGGCGCACGGTTTCCTCTTTCAAAAAGCGTTTCCCGCCCGACTCGCCGCCGCGGAGGATCATTTGCGCGAATTTCAAATAATCCGCCGCGGTGGAAAACAAGCCGCCGTTCGCTAGCGGGTAGCGCGACTTGTCGGCGATGGATTTGCCGCCGAGGAAGGTGATTTGAGATTGCTGCAATTGCCCGTCCTCGCCCCGCTTGTAGGAATTCGCGAGGCGCGAAAGCTGCGCGGCGCTCGGGTAAAAACTCGTGTCCGCCATTCCCAGCGGGCCGAGAAGCCGCTCTTGCAGGAACTCGGGAAACGCCTTGCCGGAAACGACCTCCACGACGCGCGCCGCCGCGTTGATCCCGGTCTGGCAATACTGCCACTTGCTGCCGGGCGCAAAAACCAGCGGCTTCGCGGCAAATAGCGGCATCAGCTGCTTGAGCGTGGTGACGCTTTCGCTTTCCTCCCCCGTGACTTCGCTCAAGCCGCTGGTGTGGGTGAGGCATTGCTGGATCGTGATGCCCGCCTTGTCGCCCGTGAACTCCGGCAGGTATTTGGAAACCGGGTCGTCCACCGAAAGTTTCCCCTCCTCCTGCATCATCATCACGGCGGTGGCCGTGACCGGCTTGGTCATCGAGGCGATCCA
>ERZ767114.786-NODE-786-length-16406-cov-3.797967_pt1 | contig 16406 bp, 15 predicted proteins | sample MGYA00374952_ERZ767114 | MGnify/ENA primary metagenome ERZ767114 (study PRJEB28939, sample SAMN06267156) | marine metagenome | isolation source: Columbia River Estuary | place: USA:Columbia River Estuary, USA | collected 2012-05-05 ...
GACGTGTTCGGCGATATTTTTGGCGGCAGTGGCGGCGGTCGTCGTCAGGGTCCCCAGCGGGGCTCAGATCTGCGCTACACCCTAGAAGTCGCGCTAGAAGAGGCCGTGCGCGGCGCGACAGCAGAAATCAAAGTCCCGTCACTCCAGCACTGTGATCCTTGTGATGGCAGTGGCGCTAAACCCGGCAGTCGACCGGTCACTTGCGGCAGTTGTGGCGGCAGTGGGCAAGTGAGGATCCAACAAGGCTTTTTCCAAGTTCAGCAAACGTGTCCAAAGTGCCGGGGGCGAGGGCAGGCGATCTCTGATCCATGTGGTGCATGCCGAGGTCAGGGTCTGGTCGAAAAAACCAAGACGCTGTCCGTCAAGGTCCCACCCGGTGTGGATACCGGCGATCGCATTCGCCTCAGCGGCGAGGGTGAAGCAGGCCCTGCCGGCGGCCCACCAGGGGATTTGTTTGTGCAGATCGCGGTGCGCCAGCACGCCTTGTTCGAGCGGGACGGCCGGCATTTGTATTGTGAAGTCCCCATTAGTTTTGCCGATGCTGCGCTGGGTGGAGAACTTGAGGTGCCGACGCTGGATGGCCGCGTCAAACTCAAAATTCCGACTGAGACACAAACGGGAAAACTCTTTCGCCTCCGCGGAAAAGGCGTCAAGCCTGTTCGGGGTGGTCCGGTAGGCGATTTGATGTGCCGTGCGGTCGTGGAAACACCGGTGAACTTATCGGCAGAACAGCGCACACTGCTAGAGGAGTTTCGGGGGGCGCTGCTCAAGGGGGGTGACGAGCAATCGCCCCGTCAAAGCAGCTGGTTCGCCGGGGTGAAGCAGTTTTTTGATGGTATGACGGGATGAGTGTTCGTATCGGTATCACCGGAGCTGCGGGACGCATGGGCCGTATGCTCGCCGAAGTGATATCCGAAGCGGAGCGACCCTGTTCGCTGGTCGTTGCGATCGAGCGTGCAGAGTCCTCGTTGCTCGGAGCCGATGTGGGTGAGCTGCTGGGCGATGGTGCGAGCGGTGTGACCATTACCTCGGACTTGGCGTCAGTGGCGAGCGACATCGACGTATTGATTGACTTTACGGTGCCCGAGGCCACGCTGCATCACGCGACGCTGTGTGCTGAGGAGGATGTGCCGATGGTAATCGGCACGACGGGCTTCTCTGACATACAGATGACACAGTTGCTCGAGGCTACCCGCGAACTGCCGGTTTGCCAGGCGTCCAACTTTAGCCCCGGGGTCAATTTGACCTTTGATTTGGTCAAGGCGGCGGCCGAGGCGCTAGGAGACAGTGCCGACATTGAAATTGTGGAAGCCCATCATCGTCACAAAATCGACGCACCCTCAGGCACCGCCTTGAGTCTTGGGGAGGTCATTGCTGATGCGTTGGGTCGCGATTTATCCCAAGTGGCTGTCTATGGGCGCGAGGGCCGCACCGGCGAGCGCAGTCGAGAAACGATCGGCTTTAGCACCATTCGGGCGGGTGACATTGTGGGGGATCACACGGTCATTTTTGCGGGTGACGGCGAGCGGTTGGAGATCACGCATAGAGCGAGTTCAAGAACTGCGTTTGCCAACGGTGCAGTGCGCGCGGCGTGTTGGCTGTCGGGTCAAAAGGCGGGCCGCTACAGCATGCAAGATGTTTTGAGGCAGGAGACAAACCCTTTATGAACGAGACGACCAATATTGTTGATATTGACGAAGGGAATGCCCAGCAGTTACTGATCGATGAATCGTTTAAGCGTCCGGTCGTGGTCGACTTTTGGGCGGACTGGTGCGAGCCCTGCAAGCAATTAATGCCGATGCTGGAGAAGCTGGCGACAGAGTACAAAGGCGCTTTTCTGCTGGCTAAGGTCAATGCCGACGAGCAACAGATGCTGGCGCAGCAATTGGGCGTGAAATCATTGCCCACGGTGATGGTGATTAAAGAGGGGCAGCCCGTTGATGGATTCAGTGGGGCGCAACCCGAATCGGCGGTGCGAGAGGTCCTCGACAAATATGTGCCTTCTCCGCAGGCAGATGCCCTGTTAGAAGCGGAGCAGTTGTTGGCCGACGGCGATATTCCCGGCGCGCTGGCGCTGTATCGTGCTGCCTGGGAGGAGTCTGGTCACGCCGTCGATATGACGCTCTCTTATGCGGCGGCGCTGGTCACCGCGAGCCGATTTGATGACGCTGAGCAGGTGCTGAACGAAATTCGATTAGCCGATCAAGACGCGCGCTACGAGCAGCTCGTCGCTCAAATTCAACTGGGCCGCGAGGCGGCTAAATCGCCCGAAGTGGCGGCGCTAGAAGCGGCGCTCAGTGCTCAGCCAGACGATCATGGGACCCGCGTTAAACTCGCCATCCAGCTCAGCCAAACGGCCCAATACCGTGACGCTCTGGAGCATTTGCTGGTTGTTTTGCGTGCCGACAAAGACTTCCGCGATGGCGAGGTTCGTAAGGTCTACTTAGATACTTTGGCGACGATCGGCAAGGGGGACCCCTTGGCGGCCGAATACCAGCGCAAATTATTCTCATTGATGTATTGAATGGTCCCTATTTCCCTCGTCAAATGGGTTGCAAACGCCGGGCAAATTCCCTACATTCCATAAATTCAGAAAACATACTCAAGATTCAAAAACTCAATCAGGCGGTCCTGCGAGACCCCTTTACGCGATGCGAGGTGAACCATGGATACAGCTTATTCCCCAGAAGATTTAGCGTTCCGCGATGAGGTACGTGACTTTTTTCAGGAGGCGTATACGCCGGAGCTACGGCAGCGAATGCGCTCCAGTCATAAAGAAGGGGCTGAAGAATGGCAGCGTAAGCTCAATGATAAGGGCTGGGTGGCACCTAACTGGCCGGTCGAGTTCGGCGGAACAGGCTGGACGGCCACGCAGAAGTACATCTACGAAACCGAGCGCTCTCTGGCGGGCATCCCCAATGTGATTCCCTTTGGTCTCGTTATGGTGGCCAATGTCATCATGGCCTACGGCACCGATGAGCAAAAAGAGTACTTCTTGCCGCGCATCCTGAAAAGTGAGGATTGGTGGTGCCAGGGCTACTCCGAGCCCGGTTCCGGTTCAGACCTTGCAAGCCTCAAGACCAAAGCCGAGCGAGATGGCGATGATTTCATCATTAACGGCGCCAAAATCTGGACAACCTATGCCCAGTACGCGGATTGGATCTTCTGCTTAGTGCGCACCGATAACTCAGGCAAAAAGCAGGAAGGCATCACCTTTATCCTGATCGATATGAAGAGTGAGGGCATTAAGGTTAATCCGATTATTTCCATCGATAACCATCACAGTCTTAACGAAGTGGAGTTCAGCAACGTTCGTGTGCCGGCTAAGAATGTGGTGGGCGAGATCGGCAAGGGCTGGACTGTTGCGAAGGCGCTGCTGGCTCATGAGCGCACGGGCATTGCCGGCGTTGCCGATGTGAAGCGCGCAGTGCGAGTCATCAAGGAGGTCGCGGCCAAGGAAGAGAACGGCGGTCAGCGTTTGGTGGATGACCCCGGTTTTCAGCAGCGACTGGCGGATATCGAAGTCGAGCTAATGGCGCTTGAGTTCACTGAGCTGCGCACGTTAGCGGCACAGGCTGCGGGTGGCTTTCCTGGGCCAGAGTCCTCGTTACTGAAGATCAAAGGCACTGAGTTGCAACAGGCAACGCAGGAGCTGTTAATGGAGATCGCTGCTTACTACCAAGGCGTGTTGCCCACCGACCTTGAGCCTGATGCGCTCGGACATGAATTCACCACGGAAGCACGGATGAGCTACTTCTATGGTCGTGCTGCCACCATTTATGGCGGGTCTAATGAGGTTCAGAAGAACATCATTGCTAAATATGTGCTGGGTCTTGAGTAAAGAGGAGAGACGACATGAATTTTGATTTTACTGAAGAGCAGCAAATGGTGCGTGATTCGATTGCACGCTTTGTTCAGGACGACTACGACTGGGACACCCGCAAATCGATTGTCGCGTCAGAGAAAGGGTTAAGCCCTGATAACTGGAAGTTGTTTGCCGAACTGGGATGGCTGTCGATTCCTTTTGCTGAGGAGCATGGCGGCTTTGGCGGCAATATCGTGGATCTATCGGTGGTGATGGAGGAGTTGGGTAAGGGACTCGTCGTCGAGCCCTATTTTCCAACGGTGGTGCTGTTTGGTGGGTTGATCGCGCGCGCTGGCAATGAAGCGCAGCGAGCCGAGTGGCTGCCGCGTGTGATCGGTGGTGACGTTTTGGGCGGATTCGCCTATGTCGAGCGTCAGAGTCGTTTTGCCCTGCACGATTGTCTCACTACCGCGACCCGCTCGGGTGACGGCTTTGTGCTCAATGGTGAAAAGGTCGTCGTGTTTAATGGCGAGCAGGCAGACCATTTAGTGGTCTTGGCCCGGACCTCTGGAGAGCAGTCCGATCGAACGGGTTTGTCTTTATTTATCGTCGAGGCAAGCGCTGCGGGTATCGACAAGATGAACTACCCCATGATGGATGGTCAGCGGGTCGCTAACGTGACGTTTAAGGACGTCGCGCTGTCGGCCGACGCATTGTTGGGGGAAGAAGGCAACGCGCTAGCTTTGGTCGAGGCGCTGGTCGATGAGGCGATTATTGCGCTGGCATCGGAAGCCGTTGGCATTATGGGTGTACTCAATACCAAAACATTGGAATACGCCAAGACGCGAGAGCAGTTTGGTGTGGCGATTGGCTCTTACCAGGCGCTGCAGCATCGCATGGTCGACACCATGATGGCCTATGAACAGTGCAAGTCGCTGTTGTTCAAAGCGTTGTGCGAATACAAGCAGGATCCCGCGATGGCGGCTGAGACGATACATGCGCTGAAAGTGTTGATCGATCGAAACGCCAAGCATGTGTTTGGCGAAGCCATCCAGATCCACGGTGGTATGGGGATGACGGATGAGCTCGATATTGGCCATTACGCCAAGCGGTTGATGATGATCAATACGACGTTTGGCGACGCCAACTTCCATCGTAACCGCTTCGTTGAGACGGCCTTCGCCGCCTAAATGGAACTCAGCGGTAAGGTCGTTGTTGTCACAGGTGGTGCGAGCGGCATTGGCACCGGGTTGTGTCGTCGCTTTCGCGAGGAGGGGGTCCGAGCACTCATCATTGCCGATCTGAACGGCGAGGCGGTAACTGCCTTGGCCGACGAGCTCGATGCGGTGGGTGTGACCCTTGATGTCCGAGACGAGGCGGCCATCGCCACGATGGTGTCGGAGATTGAGGCCCAATTTGGGCAGATCGATCTCTTTTGCTCAAACGCGGGGATTCTGAATCTCGATGGCGGCGATTTTTGGGCGACATCGAGTGCTAACGAGGTTTGGCAAGCCAATTGGGAGATTCACGTGATGGCGCATGTGTATGCTGCGCGGGCGTGTTTGCCGGCGATGATTCGCCGCGGCGAGGGTTATTTCTTGCATACCATATCGGCGGCGGGGCTCTTGAGTCAGCCCTATACCGCGGCTTACGCGACCACAAAGCACGCGGCCATTGGCTTTGCTGAGTCTCTGGCCATTAGTCACGGCGACGATGGCATCAAAGTCAGTTGTTTGTGTCCGCAGGCAGTCGATACGGCAATGCTGGGTGGGACGGATGGCGGTTCTGCAGGGATCGATGGCATCTTGAGCCCAGCGCAGGTGGCGCAAGCGGTCATCGATGGGCTCGGCGAAGAGTCCTTTCTCATACTGCCCCACGAGCAGGTCGAGCAATATCATCTGAACAAAGCGCAAAATTACAACCGTTGGATTGGTGGTATGCGAAAATTGCGCCGGAGCATGAGCCCCCCTAAACTCCCTTGATGACTGACAAGGGAGGTCTTTTGGACCGACAGCAGCGCTTTTCACGCGTTATCCTGAATGGCTTTTACGCCTACTTCGCGGAGTTTGAGAATATCACCTTGGCGGCTCGCACTCGCTTCGAGCAAGCCGAGTGGCCGTCTATGCAGGAGATTTCTAGTCGGCGAATCGATGTCTACAAAGAGACGGTGATGGAAACCCTCGGTGTGGCGCGCCACATCGCGGGTGAGCAGATTGAGAATCTGCGATTTTGGGCCGAGACGCGTGCGATTTATGCCAAATTAGTGCAGGGCATGACCAACTTTGAAATCGCGGAGACGTTTTATAACTCGATTTTCAACTCGCATTTTGGCCACCGCTCAATCCGCAATGACTATGCGTTTGTGTTCTCCCCGCAGGGCGACGTGCCTCCGGTCGATATTGGACGAGTGGTTCGACACTATGGCGTGGCGGAGGGACTGTCCTCTGCGTTCACTCAGTTATTGTCAGACTTCGCCTTCAATATTCCCTATGAGCATCTCTCAAGAGATGTCGAGGGCATTTGTCGTGCGATCGAGAAACATCTGCCGGGACGCTTCGACCTGAATGCTCCCGGTCTCGAACTACAGGTATTGGAGCATCACTTTTTTCGCAACAAAGCGAGCTACATTGTCGGTCGGCTCTTTGCAGACGGCGAGCAAATGCCGTTTGTGTTGCCGATGTTGCATAACGATTCGTCGACAGACCCCGCTGTCTTGGTCGATGCTTTTGTCTTTGGATCGGATCAAGTCAGCTTATTGTTCTCGTTCACGCGCAGTTATTTCATGGTGGACGCATCGATTCCCTCTCAATACGTGCTGTTTTTACAGCAGTTGATGCCGAAAAAAGAGATTTCAGAGATTTACAGCGCGATCGGCCATTTCCGCCATGGCAAAACCTATTTTTACCGTACGGCAACGCGTCATATCCGCTCGACAGCAGACCAGTTTATTGTGGCGCCGGGTATTAAAGGCATGGTGATGACGGTGTTTACGCTGCCTTCGTATGAGTATGTTTTTAAAATCATTAAGGACCGCTTCACGCCACCGAAAGAAGTGACGCATCAAATTGTTAAAGATAAATATCATTTGGTGAAGCGTTGGGATCGCGCGGGTCGCATGGCCGATACGCAGGAGTTTAATAATCTGGTGTTCGATGCGAGTCGTTTTTCTGACGAGCTGATGGAGGAGCTACATGCCACGTGTCCGTCGCAAATCAAAATCAATGGCCGTGCACTGATCATTAAGCACTGTTATGTCGAACGTCGGATGAACCCGCTCAATTTGTACCTACAAGAAGCCACTGATGAAGAAGTGGTCGATGTCATGAATGACTACGGCAATGCGATTAAAGAGTTGGCGGCGGCCAATATTTTCCCGGGCGATATGCTGTTGAAGAATTTTGGGGTGACCCGGCACGGTCGCGTGGTCTTCTACGATTACGACGAAATCGAGCCATTGCTGGATTGCAATTTTAGACGTATCCCTGAGCCCCGAGACGAGGCGGACGAAATGTCCGGCCAGCCTTGGTATTCGGTGGGGCCTAAGGATATTTTTCCGGAGGAGTTCCGGCTGTTTTTTTCCGGTAACAAGCGTGCAAGAGCCGCCTTCGATGCACAGCACGCTGACTTGTATGACGCGGACTTTTGGATCCGCTTACAGAATAAGTTACGCGATGGGTTTGTTGAGGACTTTTACCCTTATCCAAGACGAGTCCGCTTTTCCACCTTACAGGATGCGAGTTAACAATGGCTTCTCTTTACTTGATACGTCACGGCCAAGCGTCTTTTGGCAGTGATCACTATGACCAACTCTCTCCTTTGGGACAGCGTCAGGCGGATTTGTCGGGGCAGTTTTTTGCCGACATTGGTCTCGACTTTGGGCAAGCGGTGAGTGGCGATTTGTCGCGACAGCGCGAGACCGGAGAGCGCGTACTGAAAGCCCAGCCGCGACCGCCAGAACAGCGCATCGACCCCCGCTTGAATGAGGTCGATAACGAGGGGCAAATTGCAGCGTTGTTGCCGATGTTGTGTGAGCGTGATGCCGGCTTTGCCGAGCAGGTCAAGGTGGGGCGACACGACAGTAAGCAGTACCAAAAAGTCATTCAGGCCGTATTCAGTGCCTGGGTCTCCCCCGACTGCCCTGAGCTACCCGGTACCGCGTCGTGGCGCGATTATCTCGATGGCGTCAAAGGGGCTCTAGAGGACGCCATGGATCGCGCAGAAAGCGGCAGTGACACCGCTATCTTTACCTCTGGCGGGACGATTGCGTCGGCAGTGAGTTGGGTCCTAGGCGTGCGACACGATCAGATTTATGGATTTTATGAACCGGTATTCAATTGCTCGATCACGCGGCTCATTTTTTCCCGTGGACGGATCTCGCTATCCAACTTTAATGATACGGCGCACCTGCAATTGCTGAGTCAGCAATTGGGGGAGTCGTTGGTCACGTATCGATGAAGAACCGGGTGAGGACTCTACCGGCAAGGTGTGTGGTGGCGATTGCGGTGTCCGCGTGACCGATATTTGGTTGGTTCGCCATGGCGAGGCCGCCGCCGCGTTTGATCAAGAGATCGATCCGGGTTTATCCCCGCTGGGACACGAACAGGCAGCCACAGCGGCGCAGCAGTTGAGCGCGATCGTGCCACCCGATGCCCAGTTGTTGACTAGCCCTAAGCAGCGCGCGGTGCAGACGGGCGCGCCGTTTGCGGGTGCTCGAGACACCGCGCTGCAACCCGATGAGCGTTTTATTGAATTACCCTCCCCAGAGGGCTTGGCGCAGCGCTCAGAGTGGCTGCAACAGGCATTGGCCTCCAACTGGGCGGCCTTACCTACGGCCGTTCACGATTGGCGAGACAGTATTGCTGCGGCGTTGCAGGCAGTATCAACGCCCACCGTGATTTTCACGCATTTCTTGGTGATCAATAGCATTGCGGCGGCGATCTCTCACGAGGATGCCGTGGTGCAGTGTTTGCCGGCTAATGGCTCCATACATCACTTGCAGACAGAGGGAGCCCGGTGGCGCTGGGTCTCACGTGGGGCCATGCTCAAAAGTATCGTCAACTAGCTGCGCTTAACCCGCATCAATGACTCCTGCGCTGTCGAGGCGAGCAGGACGCCGTCCTGAGACCACAATGAGCCGCGGCTATAGCCACGGCTGCCACCTGCTCGCGGCGTGTCACAGTCATAGAGCACCCACTCATCCATTTTCCCGTGGTGATGAAACCAGATGGCGTGATCAAGACTCGCGGCCATAAAATGTTTCATCGGATTTTGATGCGGGTGGGGGTAAAAGACAGTGCTGAGCAGCGAGATATCAGAAATCATGGCGAGTGCGGCTTGATGCACCCCTTTATCCTCGGGGAGGGGCCCAACGGCGCGCAACCAAGACTGCCCCGCGGGGGCTTGCGCTTCTGCGCGATATTCGGTGATCCGTTGTCGTTGGATTTGATATAAATCGATTAAGTTAGGGTCGCCCGGCCGCGTTGTCGCACCTCTAAAGCCTGACAGATCGTCTGCCTCCGGCGTTGGCGCTGCCAGCTGAGGCATGTCGAAGCAGTGCGACACGCCTTCTTCTTCAACGTGATAACTGATCGACGTATTGAAGATCGCCTGGTCGTGTTGGCGGGCGACAACGCGACGCGTTGCGAAGGAGCGGCCATTCCGAATGGGGTCGACTTCAAATTGGATGGGTTCGTGAGGGTCACCTGCCCGCAAAAAATAAGCGTGCAAGCTATGTGCCTCTAGAGAGGCTGGAATCGTTTGGTTGGCGGCCATGAGGCACTGAGCCACAACTTGCCCCCCAAAAATACGTTGCTGGGGGAGTAGACTGTCGCCCACAAACGCATACTCATCGGTTTGGCGCGGACTGATGTGCGCTAGTACTTCGGTAAAACTTTTCACAACGAGGTCCTTATTGGGCGGCAGCGGGCGCCAGCCCATGGAAAAAAAGCGCGCAGTAATCGACGGCGCTTTGGTCAATGGAATCGATGGCTTGCCATTCGTTGAGGTCGATCGCAGCATTGAGGGTGCCGGTGAGCAATTGAATGACGATACCTGCTGGCAGCGCTCGAAATTGGGAGGCCGCCGTTGCCGCGGTGATGAAGGTTTCCAGTGTTGTGTGAACGGCGTTCAGTCGATCGAGCAACCGCCGCCGCACATCGGGAGGTAATGCCGTAATCGAGTTAAAGTGGATCAGCGGTCCCTGCTCGGAGTTTTGTAAGCTAAAAATAAGCCGCATCGAGACATCGAGGCGGGCGGCAGGTGACGCATCGATGTGCTCGACGTGGGAGATAACTCGTTCTAATTGATCTAGCGTGTAGTCATAACACTGTGTGAGCAGGGCTTCTTTATTCGCAAAGTGATAATAAAACGCCCCCTTGGAGACGTTGAGCTGCTCGACGATTTCATCTAATGAGGTGCCGCTGAATCCTTTTTGATTAAAACAGCGGGTGCCGGCCTTCAAAAATGCTTCCTGCTTTAAGCGGTTTTGCGTATCCCGGTCAAAGGCAGGCTCTTGTTCTGAAAAAATCGCCAGGTCGGCTTGTTGGCCAGGGCGATAATCGCTGCTGGGGTTTAACAGTCCATGCGTGAGCAGGTCGCGGACCACATCAATCACTTGTTCGGCCTCGTCACGAGGCATTTCGTAGAGCCAATAAAACGACCAGTCCATGGCCCCAATCATGGCGCGAATCGTCACGATCGGGTCGCAAGGTCTGATGTGACCCGACTCAATCCCGCGCTTTAATAAGTCGATGAGCCGTCCCAAGAGTTGACGATACGCTGCTTCTAATACAGTGCGATGCTCGGCTTTGAGTGACGCAAACTCGAGTGGTGCGGCATAAAAATCGCCCTCACCGTCAAGAGATCGGAGGGTGGTAGCAATTTGGCTTTCTAAAAATGCGAGTAGGCAGGCCAGCGGCGCTGTGTGCTGTTGCACTGCCAAATCGAGCTGATCATGGGCCTGTTGCATGTTGGCCTGATAGCATTGATAGATGAGGTCTTCTTTGTTGGACACGTAGTAATACAGGCTGGTTTTGGTCAGGCCCAGTCGACTCGCAATATCAGTCAGGGTGGTGGAGCGGGCGCCTTTGGTGTTGAGGAGCTTGGCTGCGCAGGATAAAACAGCGGCCCGCTTTGTCTCTCGTTGGAGCCCGCGACTGAACGGGGAGTGATTCGTAATTGCCGTGTGGTCCAAGAAAATCCTTTGAGACTGAATGCCAAAACGGCTCAGTGCATTCCCAATATTCGATAATTTGAACTTTAAGTATTTTTAGCAGCGCTGTCTATGCGACTTTGCCACAGTGGGCGACCCAAAGCGCTGCTATTGGGCCTGTTAGGGCGGCTGTGCCACACTCTATCTCCTGGTAAACGTAAAAGGGAAGTGACCGTGTCCGATACGATTTCGTTTGTGCAAGAGCAGGGTATTGCGACGCTCTCTTTTGATAATCCTGCCCGGCGCAATGCGCTCGGCGCGACCGAATTGGCAGCGATTGACGCTGCGCTGGATGCGCTGGAGCCGGCGACACGAGTGCTGCTGATTACGTCCTCTGATGACCGTATTTTTTGTGCAGGCGCGGATTTATCGCAAATTCTTGAAGGGGTGATCAGTGGCGATCGCTTTCAGTCCGTGACCAATCGAATCGCCGCACTGCCGATTCCTACGATTGCAGTCCTCACGGGTAATGTATTCGGCGGTGGGGCTGAATTGGCACTGAGTTGTGATTTTCGGATTGGACGCACCGGCATGCTCCTGCGCATTCCTGCCGCGGCGATTGGGCTGTGTTATCCGGTAGAGGGTATTGAGCGACTCACACGGCGACTCGGCCCTAATTTGTGTAAACGGTTATTGGTGGCGGCGGAAACGTTTTCATCGGAACAACTATTAGCGAACCAATTATTGGATTCGGTTCACAGTGCCGACGAGGTGCGAGCAGCGGCTCAGGCTTATGCCGAAACGTTGTTGAAGCTGGCGCCGCTATCCGTCAGCACAATGCTCGATTTAATTCGACAGATCGAAGTCGGCACGTACGTGCGGACTGATGCCGAGGCGTGTGCCAAGCACTGTGCTGACTCGGAGGATTTACAAGAGGGGATTCGCGCTCAGCGAGAAAAGCGGGCGCCGTTATTCCACGGTCGTTGATTGGGGCCGTTGCGCCAAGAATATGCTAGTGTTCTCAAAGGTATTAACACGTCGTTTCCCATGTCAATAGCCCAAGAAAAACTCGCTGAGATTCGCACGCAAGTGCAGTCCCATTTGGATCGCAGGCAAACTGGCGCGCTATCAGAAGCGCGTCGGGCCGCACTCGAGTCCACGATTCGGGGCCACCTGAAAGCGCATAACGCGGTGATCGTGGCGCATTATTACACTGCCCCTGAAATTCAAGCGCTCGCCGAGGCCACGGGGGGCTGTGTGTCAGATTCACTGGAGATGGCGCGTTTTGGCCGCGATCACCCTGCGGAAACATTGATCGTGGCGGGTGTTCGATTTATGGGAGAAACCGCCAAAATTTTGACGCCCAGCAAACGGGTACTCATGCCCACTCTTGAAGCCACTTGCTCCCTCGATGAAGGTTGCCCAATCGATGCGTTTTCGCGTTTTTGTGATGCCCATCCGGAGCGGGAGGTGGTGGTGTATGCCAACACTTCGGCGGCGGTAAAAGCGCGCGCTGACTGGGTGGTCACGTCGAGCATTGCCTTGGATGTTGCAGAGCATCTGGCCGCTCAAGATAAGCCTATTATTTGGGCGCCAGACAGACACTTGGGCGATTACGTGCAGCGAGAGTCTGGCGCTGACGTCTTGCTGTGGGATGGCGCGTGTATCGTGCACGAGGAGTTTAAAGCGCGAGGTATTCTTGACCTCAAGCAAGTGCATCCTGACGCGGCGGTTTTGGTGCACCCAGAGTCACCGGCCAATGTCATTGCGTTAGCGGACCATGTGGGTTCCACCACACAGATTATCCGCGCCGCTCAGTCGTTACCGCATAGCACGTTCATTGTGGCCACAGACCAGGGCATTTTTTATAAATTACAGCAGGCCGCACCCGATAAGCATTTCCTTATCGCGCCGACAGCGGGAAAGGGCGCTACTTGTCGCAGTTGCGCTAACTGCCCCTGGATGGCCATGAATGATCTGGAGTCGATGGCGTCAGTCTTTGATCGGGATGACAATGAGATTCATGTGCCCGCTGATATCGCTACCGCGGCGATGCGGCCTCTCGAACGAATGCTCGCTTTTGCGGAGACGCTCAAGCCATAACGTCGCTTGGCACGAGGTGGTGACTAGCCTCGATCCATCTCTGCTCGCATGGACTGAATATCCCGCAGGCGCTCGTTGATCAGCGATGAGGTGGTGAAATCGCGGTCCGTCAGTGCCTGTGCGTAGCCCAATTGTTTTTCGGCGGCGTCCAGAGCGTTGATCATAATAAAATATTCAGCTCTAGAGCGATGCAAGCCAATAATATTGCCGGCTAAGCCTTGTACTTCTGCCAACAGATACCAAAGCCCAGGGTCATTACTGACGCGTCGGGATTGCTCAACTAATGCCGCCTCAGCGAGGTGGGGCGACCCTGCTTGGTGCAAAGCGTCGGCGTAAGCCATGGTGAGGGGATGGTTGCCCGGTGATAACTCAAGGCGCTGCTCGAGCGTGGCGACAGCGCGTTGTGGATTGCCCCGCGCCAAGTCAATTTCTGCATCCGCGATCACATACTCGATACGATCCGTGTTCTCCGACCAGATACTATCGAGTGATAGCGCTGCTTCATTGGGTCGGCCTGCTGCCGTCAACGCGAGGACCAAGCCATAGGTGGTGGCTTCGGTTGAACGTGTTTGACCCTGAAGCGCCGCGCGAAAGCTTGCCACCGCCTCTTCCGGAGTTTGAGCAGAGTGCACCTCAACCCGCGCTCGCATGAGCTGAAAGTCGAGGCTGACAGGGCGGATGCGTTTGGGGTATTGCATGGCGCGCGTTCGGGTATCGGCGATTCGTCTCTCTGATAGTGGGTGAGTCCGCATAAATTCGGGTACCCGATTGGTTGAGCTGTAACGGGTGGCGGCGAGCATCCGCTCAAACATTTGCGGGGCGGCATAAGGGTCCATGCCCGCCTCATACAGGGTTCTGAGACCGACTCGATCAGCCTCGGCTTCGTTCGATCGGCTATAGCGTAACTGCTCGTCTTGAGCGAGCCCTTGAGCCGTTGTCATCGCCGCAAGCCCGGCGTCGGTACCGACGGTCGCAGCCAATAAGATACCGGCCAATAGTCCTGCGAGTTGCATAGGCCCTTGTTGTGCGGCCAGCTCCATTCGGCGAGAAAAATGCCGTTGGCTCAGGTGCGCAATTTCATGGGCCATCACCGTCGCAAACTCATCTTCCGTCTCTGCGTATAAGAAGAGCCCGTTGTGAACACCCATCACCCCACCGGGCACCGCGAACGCGTTGATCGACGGATTATCAACAATGACCAGTTCGATACGCCGATCTTGCAGGTCACTGTGTTGTGCTAATTCAAAGGTCAGATTTTCGAGGTAGCTGTGTAATAGGGGGTCGTTGACCAACGGAGCTTGTCCTCGAAAGCTGCGGAGCCACATCCGCCCGATCTCGTACTCATAGTCGGCGGAAAACAAGCTGGTGCTCGATTCACCCAAATTGGGGATTTTGAGATCTTCAGTGCTTGCGTTCACGCGTGTCAGCAGGCTGAGGGTAATCACACTCAGCAACAGGGTTACTTGGGCGATGATGAGGGGTGGCCGAGTCATGGCGATACTCTAGCTCACTTGCGGGTGTGTCGGGAGGTGACTATCAGTGTGAAAATGCGGGCTTCTCAAACTGCATCTGTGAATAAACGATATACTCGTACCCCAAACGATCTGGCCACACGCTATGTCTGACCCCTCTTTGCCGCTTGATTCGGTCGATGCCCGAGGTGAACGCTGTCCGATGCCGTTATTACTGGCTAAGCGAGCCCTGCGTGATATCCCGGTCGGGGGTGCCCTTGAGGTGTTAAGCACTGATGCGGGCTCGGAGAGAGACTTTGAAAGTTTTGCGCGACTAGCAGGACATCAGGTGAGCTGCGAGCGACTGCCGGACGACGTGCTGAGATTGATGATTATCAAAGCGTAACTCGAGGAGTTTGATTCAAGTGAAAGAAGTACTCACGCGGTGGTATCAGCGTTATTTTAGCGAGGAAGAGGCCGTTATCCTCTTGGTGCTGTTAGCGGCTGCTTTTGCGGTGCTGCTGATTTTTGGCGACATTCTGGCGCCCGTCTTTGTGGCCGTCGTGCTCGCTTACTTGATGCAAGGCGTGGCCAATTTTTTGCGTCACCGGGGTTTGCCGGCAGAAGTCAGCGTGGGCGTTTCAACACTGCTCTTTCTCAGTGGATTCTTTGCTTTTTTGCTCGGTTTGGCGCCATTGGTGTGGCGACAATTAATGGCGCTGGTGCGCGAGGCGCCGGCTATGATCGAGGTCGGAAGGCGGGCGTTGGTGACCCTGCCCGAGGAGTATCCCGTCTTGTTCACGCAGCAACAGGTGAATGAGCTGACGGCTGTGATTCAGACAGAGATGGCGTCGATTGGCCAGCTATTGGTGACCAAGGGGCTGAGTTCAATTCCCAGTGTATTGGCGACGATTGTCTACGTGATCTTGATCCCCCTGATGGTATTTTTCTTTCTCAAAGACCGAGAGCAGTTAATTAATTGGTTTGCAGGGTTTTTGCCTAAAAAGCGGCCGTTATTGGACAGCATATGGCGTGAGCTGAATCAGCAGTTTGCGAACTATGCCCGCGGAAAGGGCATTGAGGTCGTGATCGTGGGTGCTGCCACTTACGTCGTTTTCGCGATCTTTTCGCTAAATTATGCGGCACTGTTGGGATTGCTGGTGGGGCTGTCGGTAATCGTGCCCTACATCGGAGCAACCTTGGTGACAATTCCGGTGCTCGTCGTGGCTTATTTTCAATTCGGTGTGACGCCGGATTTTTACTGGGTCTTCGGCGCTTATGCGGTGATTCAAATCCTAGATGGCAATGTGCTGGTGCCGTTATTGTTTTCCGAGGCAGTTGACTTACATCCCGTAGCGATCGTCATTGCGGTACTGTTTTTTGGCGGCTTGTGGGGGGTGTGGGGTGTCTTCTTTGCCATACCGTTAGCGACCTTGGTGAATGCCATTCTCTCTGCCTGGCCAGCCCGGGATGTGACGCCTGGTACCTGACGGCGCGGCTGCTGTAGGCAATCTGACACTGTTCGCTTTTTCACTCACTGACATAAGAGTTTAAATCTCATGCGTGGTTACTCCGATATCGTATTGCGCTCCAAGGCGCCATCTTTTGTTCATTCGGCACTGTCGAGCGGCTTTTGGGTCGGCGTGGTGCTGATCTTGATGGCGTCATTGGGGAGTTGTGGCGAATCCACCCCGGGCGCCGACGAGCGAGAGACCGGCGTGGCGATCAGCCCTAATGATGATCGCGCCTACGCTTTGGTCGAGCTGGCTAATGGTTTAGAAGTCATGTTGGTGTCTGACCCGACGGTCGAGAAATCAGCAGCGGCGTTGAGCGTTGGCTTGGGCGCGGCGGCGGACCCCGACGATTATCCGGGGATGGCGCACTATCTCGAGCACAT
>ERZ767114.792-NODE-792-length-16316-cov-3.688897_pt1 | contig 16316 bp, 30 predicted proteins | sample MGYA00374952_ERZ767114 | MGnify/ENA primary metagenome ERZ767114 (study PRJEB28939, sample SAMN06267156) | marine metagenome | isolation source: Columbia River Estuary | place: USA:Columbia River Estuary, USA | collected 2012-05-05 ...
AACCCCACATCATTTACGATGTGAGGCAAGGTGCAAACTAGATTCACCCTATGAGATTAGGATGTACCAAATAACGTGGTACCCTCCTATCCCAACTGCAATGGGACTCAGTAGAATGATTGCGTCAACTAGCCTTGACGATGGCTTAAAGATTTCTCTCATAGTATTGATTTAATTGGTTTCTACCACCTCAACCCCGAGCCTTTGCTGACTCGAGGTGCTAGGTGGTTCACTCGGGTGAACCTATACGAGACTATGCTCACGCAGTATCTCAAAGGCTCTCTCACTGTCTACGTTCCACTTGTATTCACTTACTGAGGCTAATCGCTCGAGGTAGTTCTGAATGTACTTGACTAGGTCAGTATCATTGCTATCAATCGCATTACCTAGGTGTAAGGTCAATACGTTGTCGTGAATGTCTTCATCGTTGAGGATGATGTTTGTTAGTTCAAAATTTCTCATTTTACTTAATTTAATTGGTTACACCCCCAATACCCCGCATCAGTTACGATGCGAGGCGATAGGGGTTCACTCGGGTGAACCTTATTTTACTGCGACCTTCTTAGGTGCTTTCTTAGGTGCTTTGTCACTAGCAGACTGCAGTCCTTGAAGCACTAGAGCCTTGAAAGTGTCAATAGATTTGATGATTGCTTGAGCCTCGTTCTTAGTCTTGATTGCACCATTGCTAGTCAAGTCTACACGAACATCGTGTACAATTTGGTCAATAGTCAATTTCAGTTGAAACATACCCTTTGAGGTCTCCTTCTCTTGTACCTCAACATCTTCACCATCTCCGCTATTCGCCTCCTTGACCTCGTTGAGAAACTTCACGAAGTTCTTAATGCTTCGGGATACTGATTTCCCCTCTTCCTCTACCTTGTCACATCCCTTGAGAAAGTTATCACGTTGTGGCTTTGTGGCTTTACCAATCTTGATGTATTCAGTGTACCCTCCGAATGACATCCCTAGAACCTCCTTAACGAACTCCTTCTTAGTCATCTTAGCCTCTAGTTTTGTGAGACCTTCTTTGAATGCCTTACTACTGATGTACTTGTCCACCTCGACCAACGCCTTTCCACTACGACAAGAGTCCTCAAAGCCTTTCTTTACTGCTTGCTTCTCAATCTTACGAGCCTCCTCGAATGCTACGATTTGCTTGTTTCCTTTCAACATTGTTTTGATTCCTTTTACATTTTTCATTTTGTGTGCCACACTAGGCAGTGGCTTCTCCATTTGTTTTGATTATTAATTGATTCTTATTTGATGAGGGTAGTGCAAACACCGTGCCAAACTCCTCTCACCACCAAATCCCCCCTATTCTCATAGGGAGGCGGTGGTTCACTCGGGTGAACCTAGACGTTTAGCCAATATTTTGTCGCGTTTGCATTGCAGTAAGCCGTATGGTCATTGTGTACGTCAGTCCAACCTCTAGATAGGTTTTTACAAAACTTTGAGTAACTGTATACCTTAATACCCTCTCCCGAGTTTTCCATATACTCCACACAGCACTCATATGCTAGTTTCTTGTTTGTGAATACTCCAATGTTACCATCTTGATTCCCTTGTACGATGTATACCTTCTTTGAATTGCTCATAATGTTTATTTATTAAATGATTATTATTTGATTAGGGATACTGCAAATGGTGTGCCAAAGATTCAATCCTCTACATCCCTTGCCTATACTATGATACAGAAGGCGTTATATCTGAGCAGTGCTATAGCAATTGTTTAGAGGGGATGAAATCGGGTGGGGGGTTATCCCTCTCCTCTATGTATCCCCCATAGTATAGGGGGTATAGGGGCTAGGGGTAGGGGGTAGCAAGGATTGTAGACGTAGCAAGGGCTAGGGCGTATGGTTCACGCAGGTGAACCTATGAAAACGTCAAAAAATCCACAGTAACCCACGCAATAGCATAGGGGGGTAGGTCAAATATATCCGTTTTCATAGAGGGGGGTACAGCACGTGTAACCATATAGAACCCAAACACTGTAGGCATCTGAAAAAAATTTGTACCTTTGTTAAAAAGAAGCTATGATGGACAAGATGAGTAGAGACCCAAAGACATCAAACTATGTTGACGGTCTAAGTATAAAGCAGGGTCGTTTAATTAATCAGCGTACCAATGGAATGACAGGAATTGCTGAGGCAGCTAACCTTCGACGAATGAAAAAGAATTTATATAAGGAGCAGTGTATTGCTAATGGAATTGAGATGGCAGAGATGCGAAAAGATATGAGAAAGATGTTCTAATATATTTTGATTTGATGATTGATGATTGAGGCCCTCTTAGTTGAGGGTCTTTTTTTGGTCATTACTTTTTGGACGTTTTGATTATTACTTTACTATTGGTGTCGATTATTGACATTTTAATGTCGATTTAGTGTCGAAAATAAATAGTTAACTAACTGATTATCAATAGTAGTGTCGAAAATGTCGATTTCAAAAACGATTTGACCACAAGAAAAAGTTACACGTTAAAAGGGAAATAGAGAGAGAGATAGGGGAAGAAAAGATTCGGCACTACAGCATCAGTGTATTAGCTCTGTAGATGGAAGTAGTATTCCTTTAGATGTATTGTTGTCTCCACCCACAACATCTCTCCTTGTGTTTAGATACTTTCTACACTTCTCTTTTAGTTTTGATGTTTCAATGATATGGTATATATCATTTATAACTATGCAGTAGTATTCTGCCTGAGTGGTTGTGATACCACTTGGCTTGTTTCGGCTCTCGTACTCTATAAATATATTCCCTGTTTCCTGAGCCTTTCTATCAAACTTAACCTCTATTCTTTTTTCGTGAAATATTTTTGATAGTTCTTGTTCTTTTGCTTGACCTATCTTCAGGTCGTATTTAAAGTCTGAGCAGTAATCCATATCTGTAAAGTTAAAATAATATGTTATCTTTGTAGCAAATAATTAAATCAAATCATATGAGTAGTAATCAGTTGGGGTTCACCCCTAAGAACTTGGACTTCGGTTCTGAAGGACAAAAGAAATTAATCAGAGGCATAACAAAGATGGCTAACGCTGTGAAGAGCACGTTGGGCCCTAGTGGTAACACTGTACTTATTGAGTCACCTCATCACACCCACGGTATTACGGTTACCAAGGATGGTGTGACTGTGGCTAAGAGCATTGACCTGTTGGACCCGGTAGAGAACTTAGCTGTACGTATGATGCGTGAGGCTGCGGATAGGACCGCAACGAGTGCGGGTGATGGTACTACCACCTCAATAGTATTGACAGAGGCATTGGTTACCAATGGTATCGAGATGTTAAATGACAACCCTGAGGTTAGTCGTGTTGACGTGTTCAGGCATATGGTATCATTGACAGATGGTATTGTTGCTAGCCTGAAGAAGAAGAGTAAGAAGGTTACCAAGCAGAGGCTACTTGATGTGGCTACAATCTCTGCTAACAATGACAAGGCTATAGGAAAGATTATTGCGGGTGTCCACACTGAGGTGGGGGAGAATGGGATAGTGACGGTGGAGAAGTCAATGACCCACGAGACCTACTCGGAGGTGACGAACGGTGTGAAGGTAGACCGAGGGTATACCTCTCCGATGTTCATAAACAACCACAAGCGTGATGAGTGTATAATGGAGGACGTATATATCTTGGTGAGTGACGCTGAGATATCAAACATCCTACAGATTGAGAACGTATTGAAACCAATCATACAGGGCGGGAAGAAGCTACTTATTGTGGCACCCGCTAGCACTAATGTTGTAAACACATTGGCTGCGAACGTAATGAAAAGTAAACTGAGTATGTGTAACGTTGCGCCACCCAACTTCGGGTACAAGCAGCACGAGCTGATGCAGGACATTGCATTGAGCGTAGGAGCCACATACTTCTCTGAGAAGACAGGGGATGACTTGAGTCTAATTAACTTTAGCGATTTGGGGCACGCTTCCAAGGTGATAGTTGGAAGGGACTCAACGGTCATCCTCAAGGACGATGACAGTAACAACGCTGAGATAAAGGAGCGTGTTGCTGAGCTATGGGTACAGCACGACAACAATCCACACAAGCAGGAGAAGGAGTTTATCCTTACAAGGATAGCGTCCCTGACGGGAGGGATTGGTGTCATCTATGTTGGTGGTAACACTGACCTAGAGCAGAAGGAGCTGTTCGATAGGGTTGACGATGCGGTGTGTGCCGTGCGGTCAGCTATGGAGGAGGGTATCCTTCCGGGAGCAGGGGTAGCACTCCACGATGAGTGTGAGCGATTGCTGTCTGATAATGAAGTTGAAATCTCAAGTTCGAAAAAAATTGCTTACGCAATTTTGAGCTGTGCCCTGCTATCACCTATGAATCAGATATTCAACAACGCAGGCCTTACCCACGAGACGGTGGACACTGATAAGGTTGGTGGCTCAATGGGATACAATGTTAAGACGGGTGAGTATGGTGACCTGTATAAGATGGGTGTCATTGACCCGGTGAAGGTTACACGTAGTGCATTGCAGAACGCAGTAAGTGTTGCGGTGACGATGTTATCAACTGACGCTATTGTTACAATGGCAAGAACATATGAGGCGCAATGAGAGAGAGTATAATTAAGAGGCTTATTGAGCTGCACCCTAATGACGCTGACCTAGGTAATAGTGTACGTGAGCTGTATAAGAAGCGGCTGTATAATCGCAACACGGTACTACGCTATGCGTTATGGGGAGGGTTGTTCTACCTAGCGGTGGTAGGGGCAGTGTTATTGTTGGTGTTATTAAATAAATATTAGTATGAGACCTATAGGAAAGAATATAGTTATTGAGACCATTGATGAGGAGGTAAAGACCTCATCAGGTCTATTGCTATCTGCAGAGGATGCGGGTAGCTTCAGGTACAAGAAGGGTAAGGTTGTAAAGCCGGGCAGTGACGTATCAGTTATCGGTGAGGGTGATATGATATACTACGACAAGAGGTCGGGGTATACTATGATTATCAATGACGAGCCATACACCATCATTCAGGAGCGTGATGTCGTTGTTGTCTTATAGATGCATTCATCTCCTTGATAAAGTTTCTATAGACCTTATCTGAATATTTTACATTACGTTTGAACATAGGATTCTTAGATGGTGAGGTAGGTATCTCTTCACCATTTAGTTTCTTGTACAGCGAGTCAATCATTCGCTTGGTCTTATATGAGAGTGTGTACAGTGCCTTTCGTTTTCCCATATTCTTTCTGAATACCTCAATCCATTTATCACGCCTTAGCCTATCGAAGCGTGTAACATCCCAACTTAGTAGCTCATTAAACTCTTGGAACTTATCCTTAGAGAAGTAATCCTCTGTGTAGAGGAATAGTAACATATCAAGGTCTGCCTGTGTGAGTCCATACTTAGCCTTTATAAACTGACGTATGACCCTCCAATACTTTAGGTAATCTGATTTCATTAAATTTTATTTTGTAAATTTGTGTAAATATAAAAAAGTTATGGATAAGAACATAAAAGGTGGGCCTAAATCAAAAGGGATTGCAGAGACAAAGAGTGGTAAGTACATAAAGTACAACTCTAGTAATTGCACTAAAACAATCACTAACCTTAAGACAGACAAGAGCACTACTGTTAAAATGGGTAGAGATGAGTGTGCTTCAAAAGGAGGTAGTGAAAAACCAATCACGAGAAGCCCTAAACAACAGACTCAGTTCAACAAATACACAGCTAGAGCTCAAAGAGCTAAGAACACAAATATGTCTAATAAGTAATGGCTAAGAGTGGTAGGGTAAAGAGTAAGGGTAATAAGATTTGTTCGGCAGGGATTGCGTGGGCGAAGAGAACATTTGACACCTATCCATCAGCATATGCTAATATGGCGGCAAGTAAATACTGCAAGGACCCTAACTATGCGAAGGGTTCAAAAAAGAAATAACTATGGCTACTAAAAAATTCAAGGTGCATAATATGTACAGCAAGACGGGGATAAAGAAGGTCGCTTCTACCCTCGCACAGCACAACGCTCTAAAGAAGAAGGGGTATACTCATAAGAAAAAATAATGGGTGAGCTTAAGAAGTGGCGAGATGAGAGGTGGGTACGCATAGGTACTGATGGCTCTATCAATGGTGATTGTGGTACAAGCAAGAACAAGAAGAACCCTGATAGGTGCTTGCCATTAAAGAAGGCTCAGAGTATGAGCAAGTCTGAGCGTGCAGCTACAGCTAAAAAGAAAAAGAGATTTGGTCGCAAAGGTCAACAGGTGGTGTCTAACACTCCGGCAGGCAAGGTGACGAAACAATATACAAAAAGATAATGGCTGATAAAAAGAAAGAGTTAACGGATAAGGAGAAGAATGACATAGCGTTTCGTAATGCTGTTGTTGATAAACTAGCTAGCTTAGAGAAGAGAACCCCTAAGAAGCCAAAGAAGAAAAGAAAAACAATAAAGGGATTAAAAGGATTACAGGGACTACAGGGGCTTTAATTTACAGATATGGCACAGAAGAGCAAGATGAAATGCAATCGGGTTTCTGCATCAGACAGGCCCGGTAAGAAGAAGATGGTGAAAGCCTGTGAAGGTGGCAAGGAGAAGCTTATTCACTTTGGCGCTAAGGGCTATGGACATAACTATTCACCTGCAGCTCGTAAGTCATTCAAGGCACGCCATAAGTGTAACACCGCCAAGTCAAAGCTCACTGCAAGGTATTGGTCCTGTAAGAACCTATGGGCAGGAAAGGGTGGCTCTACAAAGAGTTCACCAAAAAATCGTCAAGGAAAATATTAGTATATTTGTAAAAACAAATAAACAATGGCATATAAAAGAGATTTTCCTTTATCACCTACATTTGGTAATGACAAACCTAAGAAGAAGAGAAAGGTTGTGAGAGGGACCTTTGGATTTGGCATAGATGGTAAAGAGGTTGAGGTTGAGGGAAAGATGATTACCAAGAGAAGTGGAAAGAAAAAATTCAAACCTAAAAGCAGAAAGGATAAAAAAATGTTTAGGGTTATAGACAAGAATAAAAAAAGAAACTAATGGGAAAGGCTTTAGTATGGTTAGGAAATAAAATCATCGCAATGGGTTTGTGGTGTAAGAGAACTTGGAATAAGTTCCTTAGTAAGTTAATGTTTAAAAACGTATAACAATGGCATATAAAGAATCTAAGCCTAAGAAGAAAATAAAGGTTAAAAAATTAAAAGAGGTAAAGGTTAGTCCTGTCGGTAGGTATACTGACAAAAAACAATCAATGTCTAAAGCCAAGAAGAAGGCGAAGAACTTTTCAAAGAATGACAGTACGGGATTTGCTGCTAAGGTTACACCTAAGAAGGTAAAGACAATCACATATAAAGACGGTAAGAAAGTTAAAACTACTGTTGCGAAAGACGGTAAGATTGTAAGAGTAAGAGGAAAATTAACACGCGGAACTGTAAAAGATGGATTAAAGAAGTTAGGTCTAAGAGAAGCAGGAACACAGATAGCAAAGAAGGGAACAAAGAGAACATTCACTGAAATAATTGAGAAAGAAGTAAAGAAGAAAAGAAGGTCAAAGAAAGCTGCGAGAAAATCTACAAGACAATCTAAAAGAAAGAACTAATGGCATATAGAATATCACAACCCTTAGCGAATACTCAGTTTAATGATGACAATCCTAAGAAGAAGAAGAAAACTCAAGCTTCTAAGACTTCAAGTGGTGCATCGCAAAAGACTGTCACAAAAAGAAGTGGCTCTCAGAAAACCACTACTATAAATAAGGGTGGTACTACTAAGACTGTAGAGAAGGTAAGTAAAAGAGGTAGAGTAAAATCAAGAACTACAGACATTGACCTTGCAAAAGGAAAAGCTACTACTACAAAACGAAAAGGTGGAAAAGTAGTAAGTACGAAAACTGTTAAAGGACTTACGCCAAAGCAAGCAAATCAATTAAGTGTATCTCCCGGAGGACTAAAATCTAAGGTTGCGTCAAATGTAAAAAAAGCAGATAGGTTTTACAGTCAAGACGATGATAATAAATCTAGAAAGAAAGCAAGATTAAAAAAAGAGAGAGAGGACAAACGATTCAATCCAAATAAAGAGAGGAGAAAATCTAAAAGACGTAACAGAAAAAACAATGGAGGAAGATTAAAATCCTTCAAGGAAATAGCAATTGATATTAAAGATGCTTGCAAGGGTAAAAAGAAAGGCACTCAAAAATGTGCTTCAATGAAGAAAAGATTTAAGTAATGGCATACAAACAAAAGAGTCGAGGCCTCGGTGATAGCATCGAGAAGTTTACAAAGGCCACAGGAATAAAGGCTGTGGTTGCTAAGGTTGCTAAGGCTACAGGAAAAGACTGTGGCTGTGACGCACGTAGAGACTCTTTGAATCGAAGGTTCCCATTTAAAAAATAATCCTATGCAGATATCAATATCAAATGCTATAGGCGGTGGCGGTGGCGCAAAAGGTGGAGGCGGTACTCCTTCCTTCAGCAATGTAAATTCATTCAGTTTTGACGGAGTAGATGACTACTTTATAGGCGTAGGAGGTTACACAGAATTAAGTAGTGGTACTGCAATGAGTGTTTCTGTATGGTTTAAGTCAAGCACATACACTACTTTAGGCAGGCTTTTAAATATAGGTAAGCACGTTGATATTTATCAAAATTCGTCTTTATATAGCAATACACAAGGAACATTCACTTATAGATTAAGAGGCAACTATGGAAACTCTTTTGCAACTTTGGGAGGTGGTACAAATTTAGGCGTTGCAAATTTAGTAGACGGACAATGGCATCACCTTTGCTTTACTTGGAATGGTGCAACAACAACCGCAAAAGTTTATGAAGACGGAGTTTTAAAAGTTACAAACACATCGGCAAGTGGAACGCTAAATAATAGCACAACAGATGCTTATTCAATAGGTGCTGAAGCAAACGGAAACAGACCAATAGACGGACTGATTGACGAGGCAGCAATATGGACAACAGAGTTATCTGCAAGTGACGTAAGCGCCATATATAACAGCGGAGAACCCACAGACCTAAACAACAACGGATTAACTGCACCAACAACGTGGTCAAGAATGGGAGATTTAGCAACTTGGAACGGTGCAACGTGGACTATGACAGATGTTAACGGAGGTTACACAAATAGGTCTATCAATATGGTAGAAGCCAATAGAACAACAGACGTACCAACATAAAAACGAATAACAATGAGTACAAAACAAGCCGAAACATACGCGATAATTAGCATTGCAGATTTAGCAAACATCGACTTTAGTCAAGTAGGCGAAACAGACGAAAACACGATACGTAAAAGCCTAGACGAAACACAATTCGTTATTAAGTACAATGCAGAACCAAGCTTCATTGCTGACGGTACGGTAACGCCTTTGCAAACTTTAACACACGAACAAGCTTTAGTGCTTATGGCTACAGCAGAATGGTCTGAACCTTTACTTGTAGAAGAGTAATACGTATTTATACATATAAAAAAATAATGCTATCTTTGTAGATATACAAAAAGACAAAGATGGCTTACCAAAAATTACAGGCTCGAAGAGCTGCAGCAGTCACTCCAAGTGACACGGCAACAATACCAAGTATATCATCACAGGACGGTAAAGGCAACAATGGTTGCGTTCTATACGTTGGTGTAGCAGGTGACGTTAAGGTTACCACTGCAGGTGGTGATGATGTTGTATTCACAGGTATCCTTGCGGGTAGCTTTATTCCGGTTCAAGTATTAAAAGTATTTTCTACAGGTACAACAGCTACAAACATTGTTGCGTTGTGGTAATATTTTATTCTACCTCATCGGTGGATGTTAAAATAAATTATGAAATAGTTAGCGATGGAGACAATAAGTGAGAGCACAAAGATTAAATTAACCCCAAAGAATTTTATTTTTATTTTGGGTCTAGTCACAACCTTTGTAAGTATGTACTTCTCCCTTCAGTCTCAAATCGAAGAAGCTAAACAACTACCCGTTCAGGACCGAGAGGTTAAGGAGGCGGTAATAAAAACCTCAAATGAGCTTCAGTTCATTAAGGAGGAAATCACAGAAATAAAGGGACAACTTCAAATAATGGATGACCGTCTCTATGAACTTCAATAGATTATGGCAAAGGTATGTAGATGCTGTCACCAAGAAATCAAGAGTGATTCAAAGTACATTTGGATTCTTGATAATGGTCACGGTGGAATTATTGATGGTGTCTATCAGACACCCGGAAAGCGTAGTCCTATTTGGGCAGATGGTACTCAGCTCTTTGAGGGTGAGTTCAATCGTGCTATTGTAGACAGGATTGCAGCATACTGCGATAAGAATAACATTGATTATATAAACTTAGTAGACACCAATGAGGATGTATCTCTATCTACGAGAGTCAAGATGGCTAATGAGGTTTATCGTGAGTCAGACAAGCCCTGTATATATGTTAGCGTACACGCAAATGGATTCAGTGATGAGTCGGCAAATGGTTGGGAGGTATATACATCTCCGGGAGAAACTCAGTCAGACCATATAGCAACAGTGTTGTATGAGGAGACCGAGAAAGAGTTTCCTAACTACAAGATGCGTAAGGATACAAGGGATGGTGATGTGGACAAGGAGTCAAACTTCTATGTGCTTATACACACAGCAATGCCTGCTATACTATCTGAGAACTTCTTTATGACAAACGAGAGAGAGTGCAAGACGCTACTTCTTAGTGAGGAAGGCAGAGACCGCATCTCAAAGGCTCACATTGAAATGATAAATAAAATCGAGAACGAATGAAAGAAATATTAGCAAGACTATTTGGAAAGGGTTCGGGGGTTGTTGAGCAGGTCGGAGGGGTTGTAGACAAGTTCATAAGAACCAAAGATGAGAAGGCTCAGTTTGAAAAGGAGATGGCAGAGATACTTATCAATGCTGAGGCTGATATGCAGAAGAACGTCACCGAGAGGTGGAAGTCAGATATGGGTTCTGACTCTTGGCTGTCAAAGAACGTTAGACCATTGGTATTGATGTTCTTAATTTTCAACACGATGCTGTTAATATTTATTGATGCAGGACAGCTTGACTTTAAGGTAGAAGATAATTGGGTGAGCCTACTAGAGATATTGTTACTTACGGTTATAGCCGCATATTTTGGCGGTAGAACCATTGAGAAGACAAGAAAGAAATAATTCCTATCTTTGTAGCAAATAAAATCTAATACAATGAAACTTAATGAAAAAGAATTAGAGACCATCCGTGAGATGCAGGGTGAGTTTCAAAAGGCAAAACTTGCCTTAGCAGATTTAGAGCTTAACAAGCACCAACTTCTAAAGACTATAGATGTCTTGAAGCAGGACTTCGGTAAGCACGAGCAGAAGCTTATAGATAAATATGGAGCCGACTCCGTTATAAATGTTCAGACAGGAGAGGTTACTGAAAACAAAAAATAAAGATGGGTAAGATAAGTACATACACAAACGCAAGTCCGGTAACACTATCGGATAAATTTATTGGAACTGAGGTAGCAGGAACACCTGTAAACGTTACTAAGAACTTTTTGATTAGTGACCTTTTAGCATTGTTCCAAGATAATATTACATTGCAGAATGTACTTGATTCAGGTAACACAGCTACTCAGAGTATAACACTTACAGGAGACATTACTCAGACAGGTAACTTCAGTATAACAGGAGGAGCGTTAAGCTTGGGAGGTACAGTAAGAGACTTCAATGGTGCTCTTGGTACTAACGGTGAGACTCTTGTTTGTAACGCAAGTGGTCAGCTTGTTTTTGGTTCAGGACTTACAAATCAAAACCTTCAGCAGGTATTAAACATTGGTAACACTGCAACTCAAGACATCAACCTAACGGGTAGCATTACTCAGACAGGAGACCAAGACATTACAGGAGATGTCACTCACATAGGAAACTATCTGTTTGAAACAGGTCAGTTTACTTTTGATGCAAACTCATCAATTTATGTACAGGCAGCGGTAAAGGATTCCACAAACACTTTAGGTGGTGACGGTCAGATTCTTGTTTCAAATGCAAGCGGTAAACTAACTTGGCAAGATGATTTACCTACAACAGTACGAACAAGTACAGCTACGACCACAAATATTATTCTTGCTGACAAGAATGGTGTTGTTATCACAAACACTTCAAGTGCAACTGATGTAAGGATACCTACAAACTCAGGTGCAGCATTCGCTATAGGGACTAAGATAACCATAATTCAAGAGGGTTCGGGTACTGTTACCGTAGTGGGAACGTTGGGTGTTACACTTCAGTCAGCCCAAGGCCACGATAGGTTGTCTCATCAGTATTCAGTAGCCACTGTTGTAAAGACAGCCATAGACACTTGGTACCTGTACGGAGATATAAAAGCATAGATGGATATCAGAAAGATAGCGATAGGTCCTGACTACAAGGGTGGTGCAATGCATTATCTTGTAGGTCAGAACGTGCTAAACAATCAGTATACTATACACCTTATACGTCACGACAAGAAGGATGGTAGTATAAAGATTTGGATTGAGAAGGATGATGAGGTAGTGTTGTGGAAGAGCTTCACAAATACAATGCCTGTATCTATTGAGTACAACATAAACTTTTAGTATTGAGCGAACAAAAAAGATTAGAGCTTCAGCAGGAGCTAGCTCTACTCCTAGAAAAAAAGGAGACAGCAACAGACTTTACAAATAAATTAGAAATCGCAGATGCGATTCATAACATTCAAATGAAATTAACAGGAGTCAAACCAACAGATACGCATATAGATTGCATTGGTTGCGGCTCATAGCCCACTATGAAGTCACCATTTTATTTTATAACTAGACCATACAACGGAAGGAGATATGATAACGTCAAGTCTATTGGCGGTATTGATTTTATTACTAGCACATCAGAGGAGGACCATAAGGTATCCAATAGATATGCTGAGGTTGTAGAGACACCTTTAGGATATGAAGGCCCGATAAGGAACGGAGACACACTCCTAGTTCATCATAACGTATTCAAGTTCTATAACGATATGAAGGGTAGACAGCAAAGCGGAAAGAGCTTCTTTAAGGATGACCTGTTCTTTATAGATGAGGAGCAGTTCTTTATGTATAAGCAAGACGGTGAGTGGTACTCATATGACAGATACTGCTTTGTAAAGCCCGTTCCTAAATCAGAGTCATATATATTTAAACCCTTTAGTGAAGAGCCCTTGGTAGGTACTATGAAGTATCCTAATGACTATCTAAAGTCTAAGGGTATATCTAGTGGAGATATGGTGTGCTTCAAGCCTGATAGCGAGTATGAGTTTGAGGTAGACGGTGAGAAGCTATATAGGATGTATGACCATCAGATAACAATAAAGATATAATGGACAACAAGGACATAAAGCTTAGGATTATAGATGCCGCTATGAAGGCTGTTGAACAGCTTATAAAGGTAGCTAAGGAGGATATAATAAAGATAGACCCCGAAGATGAGCTAGCGGCAGACAGATTAAAGAATGCTGCAGCTACAAAAAAATTAGCTATATTCGATGCATTCGAGATACTTACAAAGATTGAGAGTGAGCGAGCTGATATAGATATAGCCGACAAGGGCCCATCTAAGGTAGACACAAAACAAGGATTTGCAGAAAGAAGGTCAAGATAGTTTATGTAAGGTGTTAGAAGGATATGTTCCTTCTAATGTTATAACCAACAAGAATAGAAATAAGAGTTGGTTGTATGGCTATGACCCTAAGTATGATATGGTAATCATCTCTAAGACAGGTATGATTGGAGATATTATAAATATCAAAGGTCTAGTGGTGGCACTACCCGCATCACCTAAGGATGTTTATAAAAGAAGCAAGACCTCATCTGAGCAGTATTGGCAGAGAAATGCTATACCTAAACCCTTAGAGAGAATTACATCTATATTCCAATGGAACGAAAAGCCTACAGACTTTAAGAACCTGTGGGTAGATTACATAGAGGGTGAGTTTGATAAGCGTGAGCTAGGATATTGGTTTATGAATAACGGAATCCCCACATATGTTACAGGTGCTCACTATATGTATCTTCAGTGGACAAGTATTGATGTTGGATACCCTGACTACCGGGAGGCTAATAGAATTCTATATATATATTGGGAGGCGTGTAAGGCAGACAAGCGAAGCTTTGGTATGGACTATCTAAAGATAAGACGTTCAGGCTTTTCATTTATGAGCTCATCAGAGTGTGTGAATACAGGTACATTAGCAAAAGATTCTAGGGTTGGTATACTATCTAAGACGGGTGCAGATGCTAAGAAAATGTTTACAGATAAGGTTGTACCTATTAACAGTAGGCTACCATTCTTCTTCAAGCCTATTATGGATGGTATGGATAAGCCGAAGACTGAGCTAGCCTTTAGGATTCCTGCTGCAAAGATTACAAAGAAGAATATGTATGACACCACTGTCGATGAACTGATGGGGTTAGACACTACAATAGATTGGAAGAACACAGATGACAACAGCTATGATGGTGAGAAGCTTCTGTTATTGGTACACGATGAAAGCGGTAAGTGGCTAAAGCCAAACAACATATTAAATAATTGGCGTGTAACAAAGACGTGTCTACGTTTGGGTAGTAAGATTATAGGTAAGTGTATGATGGGGTCAACCTCCAATGCTCTAGCAAAGGGTGGTGAAGAGTTTAAGAAGTTATATAATGACTCTGATGTAGGCAAGAGAAATGCTAACGGTCAGACCAAGAGCGGTATGTATTCTTTATTTATTCCTATGGAATGGAATATGGAGGGCTTCATAGATATATATGGTATGCCTGTATTCAGAAAACCTACAAAGGCTATACGTGGTGTTGATGGTGAGATGATTGATAATGGTGCTATTGACTATTGGGAGGCAGAGGTAGAGTCATTAAAGAACGACCCTGACGCATTGAATGAGTTCTATCGTCAGTTCCCTCGTACAGAGTCACACGCATTTAGGGACGAGAGCAAGCAGTCACTATTTAATCTAACCAAGTTATATCAGCAGATAGACTACAATGACTCATTAATAACTGAGCATCACCTTACTAGGGGGAGTTTTCATTGGAAGAATGGAATCATTGACTCCAAGGTTGTATGGGCTCCTGATAAGAGGGGTAGGTTCCTAGTTAGTTGGTTACCAAAGAAGGGTTTGCAGAATAATGTATTTGATAAGAGAGGTATCAAATACCCGGGTAATGACCATCTAGGCTCCTTCGGTTGTGACTCCTATGATATATCAGGTACAGTAGGTGGCGGTGGTTCCAATGGAGCGCTTCACGGTATGACAAAGTTTAATATGGATGACGCTCCTATTAATGAGTTCTTTCTAGAGTATGTTGCTAGACCACAGACCGCAGAGATATTCTTCGAGGAGGTTCTTATGGCCTGTATTTTTTATGGTATGCCTATACTTGTAGAGAACAACAAGCCAAGGCTACTATATCATTTTAAGAATAGGGGGTACAGAGGTTTTAGTATAAACAGACCTGACAAACATTATAACAGGCTCTCTAAGACAGAGAGAGAGTTGGGTGGGATACCTAACTCAAGTGAGGATATCAAACAGGCTCACGCCTCAGCTATTGAATCTTATATAGAGAAGTATGTGGGCTTAGATATAGAGGGTACCTATAGGGATTCAGAAGAGATGGGCTTTATGCCATTCGCTAGAACCCTTGAGGATTGGGCAAAGTTTGATATTAGTAACAGAACAAAGTATGATGCCACTATTAGTTCAGGTTTGGCTATTATGGCAAATCAAAAGCAGGCGTATCTACCTGAGAAAAAAGAGTCGAAAATAAGTATTAACTTTGCAAGGTATACCAATAACGGTACAAGAAGCGAAATAATTAGAAGATGAAGGACGTAAAAGTAAACATTTCATCTACAGGATTTCCAAGTCAATTTGTTTCTGACGCTGAGAAAGCAACAGAAGAGTTCGGATTACAGATTGGACAGGCCATTCAGTATGAGTGGTTTAGAAAGGATGGACAATCGTGTAGATACTATAGCCAATGGAGAGACTTTAATAGGTTAAGATTATATGCAAGAGGCGAGCAGTCTATTGCTAAATACAAAACCGAGTTGGCGGTAGATGGAGACTTGTCTTACTTGAATCTTGATTGGACACCTGTCCCTATTATACCTAAGTTTGTTGATATCGTTGTCAACGGTATGAGTGATAGACTGTTTAAGGTAGACACCTATGCTCAGGACGCAATGTCTCAGGCTAAGCGTAGCAAGTATCAGGATATGATAGAGGGACAGATGGTGTCTAAAGAGGTGCTATCTATAATCCAAGAGAAGTCGGGTGTAGACCCATTCGCTATGGACCCTGCAAATCTTCCTGAATCAGATGAGGAGCTTCAGTTGTATATGAACCTAAAC
>ERZ767114.794-NODE-794-length-16241-cov-3.242700_pt1 | contig 16241 bp, 15 predicted proteins | sample MGYA00374952_ERZ767114 | MGnify/ENA primary metagenome ERZ767114 (study PRJEB28939, sample SAMN06267156) | marine metagenome | isolation source: Columbia River Estuary | place: USA:Columbia River Estuary, USA | collected 2012-05-05 ...
GCCTCAGCGCCGGGGGCAGCAGTGGTGGTGCCGCCACCGCTGTCTCGAGTCACATGCTACCGCTTGCCGATGGCAGCGATATGATGGGTTCGCTGAGAACACCTGCCGCGTTTCAAGGCATTGTGGGGTTTCGCGCGTCGGCCGGTGCAATACCTGCAGCGACAGACACCGATCCACAAGGCTTGGGGCTTACCAGTATTGGTGCCATGGCCAGAAATGTCAGCGACGTCAGCGCATTAGTCACCACCCTCTGCGATGTTCCTGCGGCTTATCGGCAAATTCCTCAGGGACCTTCGGGACATCTGAAGGGACTTCGTATCGGTTGGCTGGGCGATGCAGGCGGACATTGGCCGACGGCCAAAGGTGTTTTAGCTCAGTGTCAGCGCGCGCTGGAAAACCTACAAGGACCGGGCGCTCAGATTGAACTCTGCTCGCTACCCTTCTCCATGGCAGATCTCTGGCTTTGTTGGTTGACCCTCAGGCAGCGCGCAATGCTGTCGGATCGCGCGCTGTATGAAGATCCCCGGTCGCGCGCACGCATGAGCGATAACTGGCGATGGGAAATCGAGCAAGGTATGCAGCGAGGCGAGTCCGACCTCCTTATGGCAGAAACACTCCGACGCGATTGGCTGGCCACCATCGAGACGCTGTTTAGGCAATACGATGTATTGGCCGCGCCGGCGGCTCAAGTCTTTCCTTTTGACGCTGAGGCAGGCGCTCCGACAACCATCGAGGGCGCCTCGCTAGAGACCTATCATCAATGGTTAGCAATCAGTCTGCCCGCCTCACTGGCCGGTCTACCGGTTATCAGTCTACCCGTAGCCGCAAGGTCAGCGACAAACATGGCCGGCATTCAACTGATGATGCCCCGGGGCCGAGACAATAATCTGCTGGCCATCGCGACCGCAGCTGAGCAAGCGCTATTAACCTGATTCCGCTCAGCTCCCCGCCTCATCGCGATGACGATAATCGCGGTTGACCCGGCGCCACACCCATCTCCCTGAGGCCACCAATACCAAACCGTAGGTCAGCGCGAGCAATAGCTCGCCACTGATACCGGCGAACCCCTCGACACTGACGGCGCGCCCGAACGGTAGCGCATAAAAAATCGTGAGCAACGCGCTCAGCACAACACCACCGAATACCATCACACGCGGCCACAATAGCGTTTGCCTGACGACGGCGAGATCTGTTTCTGTTTCTGGCAGTCGGTGCAAGGCGATCCGGAAATCACGCTCTGCTGGTGACACCTCTCCTTTGCTAGAAACCCCTATCATGACGAAGTAACTGCTGAGCGCAGCAACCAGTATGGGATCCGCGATTACCGGCCAGTCCACAACCCCAATTAGAGAAAGGGCGTTCATCGCGACATTAATTGCAAAGCCCGCCGCCATACCCCAGAAGGCGCCCGCCTCAGTGAGACGATGACTCCAGATACTCATGAAGGCCACTGCGCCCCAAGATGACGCGAATAATGGTCCAGCGAAATGCGTCAACCAAAAAATATTTCTCGGCAATAAGAGCGCCAACGCAATGACCGACAGGCCAACCGCTAACATGGACCAACGAGCAGCGCCCAAACGCTGATGATGCTGATCGGCGCTGGTCGAGCCGCCCTTTTCCAACGCACCGGTAGCACTGCCCAGTACGTCATGGCTGACGCTGAAACCAACCAGCGATAGAAAAGTTGATGCTGAAGACAAGCCGGCCGCCAGCACGCCACAAATGAGCAACGCCCCCAATGCGGTCGGTAAGAGATTCATCGCCACCCAAATCATGGTGCTTTCGGGAGGACTGATATCGGGATTGATCAGATTCACCGCCGTGGCAGCAAAGCTCGTCACGAGATACAACAGCAACATGGCAATCAGCGCACCGCAGGCTGAACGAATGACCACATGCTCGCTGCGCGCCATGAGATAGCGACTAGACTGCCAAGGGCTTACCGCAACGACAATGCCCCAAGCCACGCCCAAAATGGTCGCCCACAATAATCCGTCCAATGGAGTTTGCCACGGCGTCTCTGGGCCCACTCGTCCATGCCAAGCGATGATGCCCGGTTTCGCTTGATACGTTGCCAGTGCCTCGATCGCCGAAAACCACCCGCCCGCTGATTGAATGATAAAAAAAGCGGCCAACACAATCATTCCTGAAAACAGCAGAAACATTACCGTGTCAGTTAAAATGACACCGCGAGAACCGGAGTAAAGCGTGAATACGGTATAGCTCAGCCACACCACTATGATGGCCGTAGATTCGTCAACGCCTGTCACCTCAGACATTACCAGGGCCATACCCCAGGTCACCGCCAGCAAATAAGCGGAGAGCCCGACGACAATCGAAATACCCGCAAAACGTTGAATACGACGACTGTTAAAACGCGCTCTGAAAAAATCGGGCACCGTCAGCGCGCGACTGCGCCGTAAATAACGCCCGAAGAATATGGCTCCGATCACATAGCCCAAACAATTAAAGCACGTCATCATGATGATCAGCGGCGCATGCCCCTGATAAGACATGCCCGCCTCACCCATAAAGGCATTGGTGCTCATGAAACTGGCGACCAATGTGCCGAGAATAAGTATGGTTGGTGCGTTACGGCCCGCGACAAAAAAATCTTCAAGATCTTTCACGCGACGTCCCGCATACCAACCTATCGCCAGATAACCGGCGAGACTCACCACAATGGCAATCTGAAAACTATTCATCGAATCTGCGACTCATCGCCTCTATCCTCTCACGACACCACTGTTAACGACCGACCGTAATCGCCTCAGAAATCACGGTCATCAGCGAATCGGCATCAGACACCCTGGGGTTGGTGCCTGCGGCCGCATCTTTTAACGCTTTTATTGTGAGCGTTTCAGCTGCCGACTCAGGAACACCTAATTCCGACAGTGTGCGCGGGATTTGGAATTGATCAAGCAACCCACAGACATAGCGATAAAACTCATCGAAATCCGTTCCGGGTTGGCCCAGCGCTCGCATCATTGCCGGCACCTTCTCGGCGATGGCCGGTGCATTGAATCGCAATACCGCGGGCAATACGACGGCATTGGTGAGGCCATGATGGGTATCGTACTCTGCGCCAACCATATGGCTGATCGCATGCACCAATCCCAACCCCTTTAAAAAGGCAATGCCCGCCAAACAGGCACCGACCTGCATACCCCCACGGGCCGCAATATTGTCGGGTTCTTCGACCACTGCTGGCAGTGAGCGGCCAATTAGCGTCAACGCTTGTAGCGCAATGCCATCGCACATGGGGTGAAAATCAGGCACGCAATAAGCCTCCACCGCATGCACCAGCGCGTCTAACCCAGTCCAAGCCGTCAGCTGAGGGGGAAGCCCCGCCGTGAGCTCAGGATCCAGCAAGGTCAACGATGGTTTCAGCTCCGGATGCCAAACACACAACTTCATTCCAGCTTCGCTGTGCGTGATCATCGCGGTACTTTCGGTCTCAGCTCCGGTACCCGCCGTCGTGGGAATGCAGATTAACTTAGGAAAAACATGCCCAACTGGCAGTGTGGGGCTCGCTTCATCGTAATTAAAACGCCATACATCGAGATCATTATTCGCCACCAGCGTGGTCGCTTTGCCGGCATCCATGCCGCTCCCGCCCCCCATTGCAATCACCCCATCATGATGACCATCGCGGAAACATCGACGGACTCGCTCAATCTCAGTGTCCTTGGGGTTGGGAGAGACGTCAGAAAAGCTATCAACCTTAAGTCCAGCCGCCTCAATCGATGTCTTGGCAGTCGTAATAAACGGTAAATTGGCAGAGCCTCGATCGGTCACGATCAAAGGGTTGCTCATGGCCAAAGTTTGGCAATGGTTTGCCAGCTCATTTAATCGCCCCGGACCATAGGCAATTGGCACGGGATAGGACCAGTCATGCGGCTGCAACAGTGCGTTTGGGTCGTTCGTTTCCATAGTGCTATCTCATGATTAAGGGTGGCGATTACGTGGCAAATAAGCCCTGTTACAAAAGCCTATTTATCGCACAAATAAAAAGCGTGCTTTGCTTATTACTTTTTATTATATTGCGTGAAAATTGGCTTCGCTAGTGCGTTCAATCGCACTGTGTGCGGAGCGAACACGCTCGGTGGGAGACCTCTTAACCCCAATATGAGTGCAACACACAAACTTGCTAAGGCAGATCCGAGAACAGGAACCAGATTACATGAATTCACCACAGCTTTCTCTTTCGCGCCGCCTGCGCAAGTCGCCTTTCGAAACACGCTCTCACCTCGGCGCAACAAGAGCGTCGGTATACAACCACGTGGTCTTACCGACTGTTTACGAGTCGCTAGAGGCGGACTACTGGCATCTTAGAGAACACGTTCAAATTTGGGACGTCGCCTGCCAAGTTCAGGTCGAGGTCCGCGGGCCCGATGCGCTCAGATTTGTCGAATATCTGACACCGAGGGACGTCTCGAAATGCGTACCCGGACAATGCATTTATGCACCACTGCTTGATGAGCATGCCGGCGTGGTGAACGATCCCATCATTCTCTGCTTGTCGGCAGATCGCTACTGGTTGTCTATTTCTGACTCAGACGTGTTGTTGTGGGCTAAAGGACTGGCAGTGGGCGGTGGCTTCGACGTCGAAGTGCAGGACCCGGACGTATTCCCCCTATCGCTGCAAGGTCCTAAATCGGAGACGCTATTGAGTCGGCTGATTGCAGAGCCGGTTGAGGACATTCGCTTTTTCCGTTTCATTCACACTCGCATTGATGACATTGATCTCGTCGTTGCACGCACTGGCTGGAGTGGCCAAGGTGGCTTTGAACTCTACTTAAGCGAGCCAGCAGAGGGAGAGCGACTGTGGGATATCGTGGTGGCAGCCGGGGCGGATCTCAACCTGCGCTCAGGCTGCCCGAACTTAATCGACCGCATTGAGACCGGCTTACTCTCGCACGGCAATGACGTCACGCTGGCCAACAATCCGATCGAATCGGGACTGAACCGCTTCTTCAAAATGGGTAAAACCGCGGACTATTTAGGCAAGCAGGCACTGGAAAAGATAGTGGCCGAGGGCACGGCACAACAATTCGTGCGCCTGGTATTCCCCGGAGATCCCATCGCGAATCCGCGTGAGTACTACCCTCTATCCGTCTCGGGAACCGCCGAGCTAGGCCAGGTGACCAGCGTCATCTATTCCCCAAGACTCGGGCACAACGTTGGTCTCGGATATGTTCCCGCGTCGGCCACCGCGGTTGGCACCTCGGTGACGCTGTCACTGCCCAGTGGCACCGTATCGGGCAACATCGCGGATAAGGATTGGCACACTGAGCCCGCTCAGTAAATTAGCTCCAAGCTGCTCGAGGGCCTAACGGGGTTCAGCCTACTCGGCAGAAAGGCCGTGAATCATTTTAGTCTCTAGGAAATCGTCGAGTCCCATTTCGCCACCTTCCCTGCCGTTCCCCGATGCTTTATAGCCGCCAAAGGGCGAACCGTATTCGTAAGCACCCCCGTTAATATGAACCGCACCAGCACGCAGCTTACGAGAGACGCGGGCAGCGCGTTCACTATCGCCTGTCTGCAGGTAAGCAGCCAATCCATAAGGGGTATCGTTGGCAATCGCAATGGCGTCGGCCTCATCTTCAAAGGGAATAATCGCCAAGACAGGACCAAAGATCTCCTCGCGGGCAATCCGCATATCATTGGTGACATCGGCAAAAATTGTCGGTCGAACAAACCATCCCTTCGTCAATCCATCTGGGCGACCCAATCCGCCAGCGACCAGCCTGGCTTTTTCGTCAATACCCACCTGAATCATGGCTTGTACGCGGTCGAACTGAATTTGGTCAAACAGCGGACCCAAGTGATCCCCCTCGAGTTCGGGATCATCGACTCGAGTCTGTTCGGCAGCGCGCTGCGCAATCTCAACAACCTCGTCGTAACAGCTGCGCTCGACCAAAAGCCTCGTTGGCGCATCACACGATTGACCCGTATTAAACATACACTCCGCAACAGACTGGGTAACCCGTGTTTCAAGATCACAATCAGCGAAGATCAGATTGGGTGACTTACCCCCCAACTCAAGGGTAACCCGCTTCACGGACGGGGCGGCATCCTGTGTCACCGCGGTGCCTGCTCGAGTCGACCCCGTAAAAGACATCATTTGAATATCTGCATGCCGAGACAGCGCTGAACCAACCACAGGCCCCGTGCCATTAACCATATTGAAAACACCGGCAGGAACCCCCGCTTCATGGAGTATCTCAGCATAAATCATGGCCGAAATGGGGGTGTGCTCGCTGGGCTTCAAGACGCACGTGCAACCCGTGGCTATCACCGGCAACACTTTGAGTACGACCTGATTAATCGGCCAGTTCCAAGGTGTAATCAAACCGCAGACGCCAATCGGCTCACGCAGCAACACCTCACCATTATCGAATGACTCACTCTCTTCGAGCCGCTCTAGGGCCGCAATAAATCCATCTAAATGCCCGATCGCCGCGTCGGCTTGCGCTTCACGCGCCATGGTTATCGGCGCGCCCATTTCCATTCGCATCGCCTGTGCGAGCTCCTCAAATCGAGCTTCGCTGACTGCTCGGATGCGCTGCAACAGGGCGAGGCGCTCACCCTTAGTCCAGCCGGAAAAATGATCGAAGGCGGCGACGGCAGCTGCAACGGCTCGGTCAACATCAGCCTCGTTACCCAGCGCAACCTCGCCCAGCTTCTCAACGTTGACAGGATTGAGCACGGGCATCGTGGCTGAAGAGCATGGCGCCACCCACTCACCGTTTACATAAAATTTCGATAAATTATCCATAGTGCCTCTTACCTAATATTGAAATCGACGTGCTCGCAGCATCGGAACACCACTGCCACTCGGCCAGTCCTGCAATCGCCGCCCAGCTTATCAGACTGTCGGGGCTTTATCGGCTCACGCGCGCAGCCATTTAGGCAACATCTCTTGCTTAACCGTCACGCCCTCTCCGATCGATACGATACCCGGCACTTCCACTGCACCGACTAATCCACGACAAAATTTCGAGGCCTCAATAAAATCCGACTGACCCAGCGGCTCATCATTGGCTCTGTGGTAATGGTCAGCGATGTGCTGAGACATTCTGCTGCAGGGCGGATTGTATTCTTCGACGATAAGCACCACGCCACCCTCGAAGGTCAGTACCGTTCCCCGTGGTAGCCGAGAAAACTCACAAACACCGGAGATGCTCAGATTCACCGCGACATCACCTGCCCTCAACGCGGCCGGAAGACCGAGCTGCTTGGAGACTGCCTCCAGATCCTCATGGGCAACGGCCGACCATTGACGTTCGTTCCGACGCTCGGTGCCGCCGGGTTGTTTATCGGTTAGATCCCATGCCGCTCGAGTAAACCCGCGATGGCGATCCCCTACGATACCGTCGAAGGCAAATTCCAGTGTGTCGCACTCGGTTTTTTTTAATGAACCCGGCGCACCCACATAACCACTGACCAGCGTTCCATGCACTTCCTTCATAAACTAAAACCTCGCTCGTCTCTGGGAAGCGCAATAGCCTGCCATGCCTCTCGCCAAGACACCATGCCTGTTCCCACCGCAATACATGATGTCGATCGCAACCACCCCGAACCTCACACCGTCTCGCCATTGATGGACTCGCTATCCCGTCCGATTTGATGACGTCCCGGCGATCAAGCGTCTTGAGGCCGGGCACAGTAGTGCGACAAGCCGTATACTCAAGTCGATGGAACACACAACTGGACCGATTAACGAATTACTCAGTGCGGTGATGGCCATACTGGGTGAGCACGTTCCGCGCGATCTGACGTGGCCCATGCTATTGCTGATGCTCGCTATTGCGACCGCGATTTGGTTAATCCGTGATGGCTGGGGCGCAAAAGGCGTCAACGGGCGTGTCAGTCACCAGAGCCTCATACCCTTCTTGCTACCCAAAGAGATTTATACCCATACCTCTGCCAAGGTAGATATCGGCTTGTACGTGGTTGAACGTTTCTTGCATCCACTGTGGGCTACTACTTTCTTAGTGACGGTTGCCCCTGCCACCGAATCGAGTGTCATCTCAACGTTAAACGCACTGTGGGGATCAGGGCCCGCCCTGACCAGCCACTGGGGCTGGATGCTGTTGTACAGTTTGCTGACGCTGCTTGTTTATGATTTTCTCTTTTATGTGATTCACTACTGCGAGCACAAAGTACCTGTGCTGTGGGCAATCCATAAAATCCATCACTCTGCCGAAGTCCTAACCCCGCTCACGCGATACCGCGAACACATCATCGAGGGCCCGATCTACGCCATCGGCGCGGCGCTCGCTTACGGTCTCGCTGGCGGCCTGTTTGGCTGGCTATTTGCGGGCAGTATTGTGCCAGCAACGCTGTTTAATATTGGCTTTTTTGCTGTCCTGTTCGGATTTAACGGCGCCTTCCGTCACTACCATGTGGCCTTCCACTATCCGCGGGGGTTATCTCGATGGCTACAGAGCCCTGTCATGCACCATATTCATCATAGTTATCTTGAGGAACATCGCGACACCAACCTCGCGGCAGTAACCAGCCTGTGGGATCGTCTGTTTGGCACGCTCTACATTCCAGAAAAGGATGAGTACACCCCCTGGGGGCTCGGGCCAGCGACACAGTCTCAGTATCGGTCTTTAACCCAGAACATCACAGGACCTTTTCGTGATTGGGCGCTGATGTTGAAGGCGAGAAGCAAAGGCAACCAAGCAATGCGCCATGAATAAATTCTTCGCCGCGCTCATGACACTGATGATCGCAGGCACGGTTGCCGTAGTATTTGTGCTCGGCGTGTTATCCGTTCAGGATGGCCCGCGTGAAATACCGCCTGAACCGCACACCACGCCAGAGCCATGACACCACTATGACGCAATCCCCCAAGAAGACCGCCACTGATGATATTCGCTCAGCACCGACGGGTGGGGCTCGACACGACGCCGTCGCGCAGGTGCGACCGAAGGATGCCGCGACGCTCATCGTTGTGCGAGGCGGGACTGAGCCCAGGATTTTGATGGGAAAGCGAGCGTCCACCCATCGGTTTATGCCGAATAAATTCGTCTTCCCGGGGGGAAAGCTAGACAGAGTAGACCAGCAGCTCAACGTACCCGGCGAACTGAGCGACCCTGTGATGGCACGTTTACGTAAATCAACGCGAGCAGCGGTCGGCGATCGTAAGCTTCGGGGCTTAGCGCTGGCCGCTATAAGAGAAACCTATGAAGAAACGGGTCTCGTCATCGGCCGCAAATCTGCGGCTGCGCCGCGCAGCCGCAACACCATTTGGCAGGAATATTTTGCACATGATGTCGAGCCGCCACTCGAACATATGGACTTTATCGCTCGAGCCATCACACCGCCCAACCAAACCCGTCGCTTCGATACCCGATTTTTCATGGTGCACGACCGTTTCATACAAAACGACCCTGAGCGAGTCGTCGATGCCAGCGGAGAGCTCAATGAAATACACTGGATGACCCTTCCCGAGGCGCGTCAACTTGATTTGCCCTCGATAACACGATGGATTATCGATAGAGTAGAAGCTCGACTTCGCCTCGACATGTCAACACAGCTGAGACAAAGCGCTCCGTTCATTCGATTTATCAATGGCGCACCAGTAACAGCCGACTTATAAGCGACATCAGCTAAACGACATCAGCTTGCCTGCCTGCTGATGGTGACATTCACTATCCGAAAGATGGATCCCGACTATGCCAGCGTCATCCAGTGATACCAACGAAGGGCACCTGACCGGCTACGGATCATCGTCCTACCGGCACTACGTGCTCGTGCTCCTCATGCTGGTTTACACCCTCAACTTTGTGGATCGCACCCTCATCGCGGTTGTCGCACAGCCCATCATTGAGTCTTTTCAACTCACCGACGCGCAATGGGGGCTTCTTTACGGGCCTCCATTTGCCATTTTCTATGCCGTGATGGGGCTCCCGATTGCACTCTGGGCCGACCGCGCAAACCGCGTCAATGTCATCGCCATTTGCATCGTATTGTGGTCAATCATGACCGCGCTGTGCGGTATTGCCGTCGGCTTCGTCACGCTGCTCTTGTTCAGGATCGGTGTGGCGATTGGCGAAGCGGGCTGCACCCCGCCGGCCAATTCGCTCATTGGAGATTATTTTATAGCCCGCAAGCGCGCTACCGCCTTGGGCGTGTATTCCATGGGGGTCACCTTAGGCAGCGTGCTCGCCAATCTGTTTGGTGGACCGATCGCTCAAATGCAGGGGACCGATGTGGGAAACTGGCTCACTGGCCTTGGCTTGGGCTGGCTCTTCGGCGGGCTCGACTGGAGCAACATTGAGGGCTGGCGCGTAGCGTTTGTGGTGGTCGGGCTACCCGGTGTATTGGTCGCCGTGTTGGTCAAAATGAGCATTACTGAGCCACCACGGGGTTACTCAGACCCTCCCACGGCGCGAATCGACAGCGCGCCCAGTTGGCGTGACACCTTCGCCGAGTTACGCAGTAAACCCTCTTTTTGGTGGATGGCGATTGCCGCATCATTAGTCGCTTTCGTGGGCTACGGACTCATCAGCTTTCAAGCGCCTTTTTTGCAGCGTGAACACGGATTGAGTGTTCGCGATGCCGCACTCCAATTTGGCGCACCACTCTCACTACTCGCCGCTGCCGGCACGTTCCTAGGGGGGTATATTACAGAGCGTCTTACACCGCGTCTGCCCACTGCCGTTGCTTGGGTTCCCGCGATTGCCATCGCCCTAGCAGTGCCCGCCTACGTCGCCGCTTTTTTCGCCACCGATTTATTTTGGGTCTTTGCTTTATGGGGCATCGGTGCGGTACTCCACTACAGCTACTTGGGCGCGCAATACAACATCGGACAGGGAGTGGTCAGCAATCAATCTAGAGCGACTGCGATTGCGGTATTACTGATTCTCGTGTCGCTAATTGGAAACGGTATTGGACCCTACTTTGTGGGGTTTATGAGCGACTTTTTCATGCAACAACAGTTACTGATGCTTGAAACCAGCACCCTGCTATCGCCCGAGATCTGCAAAGCCACTGACCTCCTCCCACTGATTGAGGATCAAGCGCTCTGCCGCGAGGCAAATTCTACTGGGCTGAAATATGCGATGGCCGCTACCGCCAGCATTTTTATCTTCGCTTCGATCTTTTTTGCTTTGTGCGCGCGCACCCTGAAGCAGGATTTTGTCGCCGAGCTCGGTTAGTCATCCGACCGCTGACGCTGCAAAACGGCAGCCGAGCTACTGAGCACCCTGCGGACGTTGACTTGCCGCTTTAGCCTTTGACCCTTTTTTTTGATCGGGTTTTCCTTGCCTCGACTGATTGCGTGACGCTGGCTTGGCATGGGTCTTTGACTTGGTCTTATTTCTCGGCCGTCGTTTCCCCGGTGACGCTACGTCTTTGGTTGGCAAGCGGTGCTCGGGCTCGAAACCCTCAATCTCATGCCGCGGTAACGACTGTTTAATGAGTCGCTCTATCTTTTGAAGCTGAGCAACTTCCTCGGCACTCACCAGAGACACCGCCAGGCCCTCTTCTCCTGCGCGACCGGTTCGACCAATACGGTGAACATAATCTTCTGCCACATGCGGCAATTCAAAGTTCACCACCATAGGCAGCTGCTGAATATCGATACCACGCGCAGCAATATCGGTCGCCACTAACACCTGCAACTGACCACTCTTAAATTGCTGCAAGGCTCGCGTTCGCGCACTCTGCTTTTTGTCACCGTGAATCGAATCGCTCTTAACACCTGCTTTGGCCAGCTGCCGAGCCAACTTGTCTGAGCCGTACTTTGTTCTGGCAAAGACCAACACCTGACCACATTTTCCGTCGCGCAGCAGATGTCGCAGCAGTTCGCCTTTACGATTTTTATCAACGGGGTGAATTTTTTGGCTAATGCGACTCACTGTGGTGTTGGCCGGTGTCACTGACACTCTTTTGGGCTGGTGTAAAAACTCGCCGGCCAAAGCCTCAATAGGCCGCGAAAAAGTCGCCGAAAACATCAGTGTTTGCCGCACCTTGGGCAGCGCAGATTGAATCTGCCTGACTGCCGGAATAAACCCCATATCGAGCATTCTATCGGCCTCATCTAAGATCCAGAGCTTGACGTGATCTAAGCGCAATGCGTTTTGCCCAAGCAAATCGATCAAGCGACCCGGTGTCGCCACCAAGATGTCAGTACCCCGACTCAGATTACGAATCTGCGGACGAATATTGACGCCGCCACAGACCATCTGACTGTTGAGCTTCAAACCGCCACTGTAGGTTCGAATGCTGTCAGCGACCTGCGCAGCCAACTCTCGGGTAGGCGTGATCACAAGACAGTGCACATCTTTTGGACCGGGCCTGCCACTATTGTTTAATAACTGCAGGACGGGCAACGTAAAGGCAGCCGTCTTGCCTGTTCCAGTTTGCGCAGAGGCCATCACATCGTTACCAGAAAGCACCAAGGGGATCGCGCTTTCCTGTATCGCGGTCGGCGCTTCATAGCCCTGCTGTTCAATATTACGAATAAGCCGAGCGTTGAGGCCCAGGTTGTTAAATGCGCTCATGGAAATCTCTTTTATGTCAGGAAGCAAGCTAGCGGACTCCGGGGCGCAATAAAAACGCACCGCACCGGACGGTAGCCCGCGGAGTATGGAGCCATTCACTGCCAATACAAGCGTTATTTAGCGGGAGTATGTCGGTCGGTTGCAAGGCCTCGCAGTGGCGCCAGACAGCTGACAAATCTTTTTTTTGCTTCGATAAATGGTCACTTCGAAACGGGCTGTCAGAGAGAGATAAAGCAGCACCACATTGATGATAACTCAGCGGACCATCACAAACGGCCTTACACGCAAACGCAGACGCCCACACCGGGACGCAGTTGGCTGGAGTTGTTACCGCGGCGACAGGAGTCGCCTGGGTACTTTTCTGCGATAACAGGCCTCGGCGCTGACAGGTCACACGAAGCCCTCTCGAACACCCACACGGTGTTAACGGCCCACGCTGAGGATCTCTGCTTCTTCAGCACAAGCTTGTGGATTGGGTTTCGCAAGCGTTTTGGCGTCGAGCTCTAGTCGTGCCGCCCTCATTGTGGCCTGATAAAGCGCGTTGTTTTGCAGTTGCGCAAACGCCGCAGCACCCACCGCCATGCCCGCTTCGGTGTCACTCATCCAATGGACGTTGCAGACCATTCGGCTGCGGGCGTAATCGCGACCTCTACTGAGAATAGCCTCGGCGCGCTCAGGGGCTAGCTGAGACAATATAAGCGCCCACCCCCAACCGACAGCGCTATGCCCGCTCGGGTACGAGCCATCGGTTTCCAGATCAGTCCGCTCTTCAGGCGAACAAATCGCCTGGTTATTCACTAAAAAAGGCCTCGACCGCTGATACGCTTTTTTGGCGGGGTAGGTTGCCAAACCCAGATCGGTCAGTGACCGCTGCAACAATCGATATAGCGCTGGTGTCTCCGAGTCACTGACTGACACACCCAATGCGCAGGCAAAGATCGATGCGGCAGAGGGAAAGGACAGATCGGCATCGCGCGCAGCCCTATCCCAGCGGGCAGTCCCCTCGAGGCTCAGCAGCGAGTCGCTAGCAGCCTTATCAGCCTGCTCCCGAGCAGACCCGTCAGCAGGAGGTGCCGGCACGAATTGCACGCTATCCAGCGGCGGACGCTCATGGAGATAACCCTGCATCAAACCATGTCCTATCTCAGGAACAGGGCCGAGTAGGTCGAGCTGAGGTGACTGCGGCTGACACGCCGACAGTGCGAGCAGTATGAACGGGATGGGGAATCGGTTTTTCATCATTTTCTCGTCGCCTTCTTAATAACGTCAGCATACAGCCCCCGACTGCTCAGTCGACAGGGCGCGTTGTGAACACTACCCGCGTCACGTCTGTATTCGCGGGTATGAATAACCTTAAGCCCTGCCCCTTTCCGGGGGCACTTTTGGGCTATCAACGGCAGATTTTGGGCTTAGCCACACTTGATGGGCAAGTCCAGTTTGACGCCCAGCGCATCACGTTGGGCAATGCAGCTGTCGGAGATCACCTCCTTTACCGCCGCCGCAAATTCTGGTCCCGCGTCGTCTGCCTGTGCCATCGGCGCAAAGGCTCCCACCATATCGTTCAGGACATAACCCGCCAGCAATGCGGTAATCAAAGTCAGCTTCTTCATGTTTTTTCCCCTCGTTATCGCCACTCAATCGGCCTACTCAGTACCGCGGCTATTGAACCACAAAATCCTGAAATCGAGGGGGCGACTCACACTGTTATTGCAACCCTCCCTAACTTGGGTAGGCTGAGGGTCCAGCTATCACGAGGTTTGTCTATGAAGACGATCAGCCGCTCTGGCATCGCAGCAATGTTATTGGCCGTATGGTGTTGTCCGGCGACCCTTGTCTCTGCACACCAGCACGATAACGCCCTAGGTCGGGAAGCGCTGCTGGAAGTCTTTGCATGGGATCCTAAAACAGCCGAGATTACGAGCGAAAAAGTAGCCGACGGTCTCTACGTTTTATTTGGGTTGGGCGGCAATATCGCGGTGTCCATTGGCTCCGACGGCGTGCTCATTGTCGACGATCAGATACCTGAGCTGGCGGACAAAATTCAATCGGCCATTAAGGGCTTAGGCGGAGAGCGCATCGATTACATCGTGAACACCCATTGGCACTTTGATCACGCCGATGGTAATACGGCGCTCGGTCCAGAAGGCGCAACGATCGTGGCCCACAGCAACGCGCGAAAAGACATGGCTGCGGGCGGCATCATCGACATGGTGATCGCTCAGTATCAGCAACAGCCGTATCCCGAGGACGCGCTACCTGAATTGACGTTCAAGCATGACATGGCACTGCATTTTAACGGCGGTGAGATCGAACTCAGACACTTCTCTCCGGCGCATACCAGTGGCGATGCGGCGGTCTTTTTTCACCAACAGAATGCCGTTCACATGGGAGACGTTTTCAATAACTCAGGCTACCCCTTTGTTGATGTGGGCAGCGGTGGCGATGTCGACGGCCTCATCCGTTTCTGCGAACAGACGCTGAATGCCATCGACGAGGACACAATCGTCATTCCTGGTCATGGCCCCGTCACGAACTACGAGACGCTGGGAAACTACGTCGCCATGGTGCGAACGGTCCGCGACCGCATACAAGCCATGATCGACCAGGGCTTGAGCTTAGACGACATCAGCGCGGCAAAGCCCACGGCGGACTTTGACCCTATCTATGGACCCGAGGCCGCCTCTTTGGGGTTCGTGAACCGCGTGTATACCGACCTCTCCCGCAAACAGAAGCGATAATGCAGACCGCTGCCCGAGTGTAGACAAGCTTCGCTGAACACTTTAGGAGCGACGAAGATGCTCAAAGCACGACTCATTTTTACGCTGTCTTGGAGTGCGTTTGCGTGGGCCAACTTCGTCGTTGGTGCGATGATCATTGGCGGCTTCACGCGCGGCTGGCAGTCACAGATGCCGGGCAACAGCGCTGAGTGGCTGCTCGTCGGCGCCTCCCCCATCGCTTGGTTCTTGCTCTACATGCTGACAGGGCACGCTAGGATCGTGCCCTGGAGAACACACTGAATGTGTCACCTATTGGTAGTGAGCTGAACAGCCGTTTCTGACAGCATAGTCACAAGAGGTGAGGTTATGAGCGCAATAACGAACAGACTGGCCGTCATCCTATCGTGGTGGGCATTGGTTCATCTCGTCCTGTTAATCATCGGACTAGTAGATGAAATGAACAGTTCCTTACCCATACCGACTAGCGAGGTGGGCCGCTTCATCAGTGATTACGCTAGCGTTTATCAGAATGAATTCATTTACTACGGATTTTCTCCCGCCGTATGGGTGTTTCTTTACCTAGTAGCAGGCAGGGTCGCGATTCTCCCATGGCGTCGATGACACCGGTTTCACTGGTATATACGGAGATAACACCCCCCTCGAATGAACAAGCCGTGCCCCCTCCCCCGGGTGGCAATGTCTGCTAATCAAAGCCAGCCTAACCGAGCCTGATATGCTCTCCCCCACCATCCATTGCATCTGGCAGAGAACATGAAAGCTGAACTTCAAGAATTGATGAATAGGTTACGGAAGCTTCAAGGAGCAATCGACTTCGGCAATGCACCCATGGCTGAACGAGAAGAACTAGCGGGTGATGTGACAGACATCATGGATAGGCTGTTCGAAGTGATGAAGCAGCTACCCGACGAATAATCCAGACAAATCCACTCCCCCAAATCGATGCGTTTGAACCTTGCGCATCAGGGAATGAGTAGGG
>ERZ767114.799-NODE-799-length-16221-cov-3.758920_pt1 | contig 16221 bp, 14 predicted proteins | sample MGYA00374952_ERZ767114 | MGnify/ENA primary metagenome ERZ767114 (study PRJEB28939, sample SAMN06267156) | marine metagenome | isolation source: Columbia River Estuary | place: USA:Columbia River Estuary, USA | collected 2012-05-05 ...
TTTGTACACCCATAACAGCAGCTTTTTCAATTTCCTTGAGGGAAACACCATTTGGGGTATATATAATGTCACTAGGCGCAAACCCGGCTTCAATTCCCAGTTTAACTTCTTGAATAGATACCGTATCTAGACCAGCTCCCATTTCTTTCATGAACGCTAAAATAGAAATATTAGAAAGTGCTTTGCAAGCATAATTAACTTGAAGTTTTTCTACACCCTTAAATGCATTTTGTAGACGGTTATATTGTTGTTGAATCTTTTCGGCATCATAAACATAAACTGGATTTTCTTGTTTTTCTGCAATAGATCGTAATATAGAATCGTTCATTTTATTATTATAATATTCTCAAAAATACTACGGAATTTAAAATGGACAAAAGAAAACATTAAACAATATATTATTCCAACAGAATGTTACATGTATAACAAAATATTTTTTAGGAGGAAGTACCAATAACGTCTGGGTTTATCTATTTTTGCAACTGAATTTAGAAATGACATATGAATTTACACGAATATCAAGGAAAAGAAGTTTTAGCTGGATTTGGCGTAACAATCCAACGCGGAATTGTAGCTAAGACCCCAGCTGAAGCAGTTGAAGCTGGAAAGAAATTAACAGAAACTACAGGTTCCGCTTGGCATGTTATAAAAGCTCAAATTCATGCTGGAGGTCGAGGAAAGGGTGGAGGTGTTAAATTAGCAAAGAATCTTGCTGAATTAGAGACCATCGCAGGTGATATTATAGGTATGCAATTGATAACTCCTCAAACCCCACCAGAGGGAAAAAAAGTCAGTCAAGTATTGGTTACTGAGGATGTATACTATCCTGGTGCTTCTGAGCCCAGTGAATTTTATATGTCAGTTTTATTAAACCGTGCAAGTGGAAGAAATATGATCATGTACTCTACCGAAGGAGGAATGGATATTGAAGCTGTTGCCGAATCTACTCCTCATTTAATTTTTACGGAAGAAATTGATCCTGCTCTAGGGTTGCTTCCTTTTCAAGCGCGTAAGGTTGCCTTTAATTTAGGTCTTTCTGGGGCTGCCTTTAAGGACATGACTAAATTTGTAACTGCACTTTATAGAGCCTATGAAGGTTCTGATGCTTCTTTGTTTGAGATTAATCCTGTGTTGAAAACTTCTGACGATCGAATCATCGCGGTAGATGCAAAAGTCACCCTAGATGATAATAGTTTGTTTCGCCATAAAGACTTTGAGGCAATGCGCGATTTAAGTGAAGAAAACCCAATAGAAGTTGAGGCGCGCGAAGTGGGCTTAAATTATGTAGATCTTGAAGGGAATGTTGGTTGCATGGTAAATGGTGCTGGCCTGGCAATGGCAACAATGGATTTAATTAAACAAGCAGGAGGTGACCCTGCAAACTTCCTTGATGTTGGAGGTACTGCTGATGCCGCAAGAGTTGAAATTGCTTTTCGGTTGATATTGAAAGATCCCGCAGTCAAAGCAATTCTAATTAATATTTTTGGAGGTATTGTTCGCTGTGATAGAGTTGCACAAGGGATCGTAGATGCCTACAAAAACTTGGGAGATGCCATTAATGTTCCAATCATTGTACGTTTACAAGGAACTAATGCTGACATCGCTAAAAAGCTTATAGATTCTTCAGGTTTAAACGTCCTCTCTGCCACCGCTTTCCAAGAAGCAGCAGATAAAGTTCAGGAAGCTATTAGTTAAATGACATAGTGGCAGTTAAATTTAATAATTAACTGCCACTATGTCAAAATTATTAAATGGTCTTAATTTTGCTTTAGGAGTAACAGATAAAATTGTTAACCTAAATAAATAAATTATGAATTTAATCAGAAAACAAAACCCATTTTTCCCATCGCTAGTAGATGAACTTTTTAATCAAGACAGGAGACTTAGAACTTCGTCAATTTCATCAACCACCCCTGCGGTAAATATTATTGAACAGGACACCCAATTCTTAATTGAGTTGGCTGCTCCAGGAAACAAAAAAGAAGACTTTGAAATTGAAATAGAGGATGGGATACTTTCCATCTCTTCTTCTTCTAATAAAGAAGATAATACTTCAGAAAAAGAAACATTTACACGTCAAGAATTCAGTTATAATAGTTTTAGAAGATCTTTTACGATTCCGGAAAGTGTAGACGTTTCTTCTATTGAAGCTACTTATAGTGAAGGCGTATTGCTTATTAAGTTACTTAAACTTGAAGAAGCACTTCCACTACCAAAAAAGCTAATTAAAATTAGTTAATAGGAATTGTTATTTATTTTTGTTTGAAATCGGCCTCTTTTGAGGTCGATTCTTTTTTTATATTCCTATAGTTTTATATAAACCTTCTTTTTAAAAAGATAATAAGTAGGTATCCATATTATAATCACATAACCTAATGCATAAATTAATGAGCCTAATTTAAGTGGAAGACCAATTGATTCCCAAAGACTCATAAATTCTTCATTTAAAGCAAATCCAAACCATTTAGAGCTATAGAAAATAACTGTAAGCAGACTGGACATGGTGTATGCAAATATTGAATTTACACCAAAGACTTGTGCAAATTTAAACGTATAACGGCTTTGTTTTACATCAAAATAATAACTAAAAGCAGCAAGTGAAATCATTCCTATTCCACCCATAAATAGGGTAAAAGAAGAGCTCCATAGATTTTTGTTAAGCGGGAAAAACCATTGCATAACATCTCCTGCGATTAGTAATAAAAATCCAACAAAAAATAGTTGATTTAAACGATTTTCTAGGATGTCTTTTTTCAATAAAATATATCCAGCACACATACCAATGAGACCACTTCCAATTGCAGGAAGTGTACTTAAAAGACCTTCTGGATCCCAAGTATATTTCCAAAGTCTTCCCGGCAATAGAATTCTATCCAAATAATGCGCCCAATTCTTCTCTGGAACTGAAAGATCAGGAAATCCGATTCCAGGAACAGGTATATATGCCATTATAATCCAATATCCCAAAATGATCGAAGCACCAATATAAAGTTGAACTTTACGTGAAGTATATAGATATAGTAAACTACAAGCTAAAAACACAAATGCAATTCTAGGCAAAACACCTACCCATCGAATTCCCTCAAAATTAAAACTAGGCCATAACCATAAAAATATTCCTACTAGGTATATTTTAATTGATCTAAGGACTATTTTTTTAGTTAATTCTAAACGACTTTTTCCTTTTTCAGTCTGTTTATTTAATGATAGAACAATTGAAACTCCAACGATAAAAAGAAAGGTAGGAAAGACATAATCCGTCGGGGTAATTCCATTCCATTCAACGTGAAGTAATGGAGCATATACATGACTCCAAGAACCAGGGTCATTTACAATAATCATTAAAATGATGGTTAATCCTCGTAATATGTCAAGTGACAGTAAGCGCTTTGTACTCGTTTCCATTTTTTTCTAGTTTATTAGGATGCTTTTTCCACCTCTTCCAGAAGCGTCAAAACCTCGTACTTGAATTATTTTATTTGTAGATACTTTTAGCGGTTTTTTATAAAGAGGACTTTCTTTAGAGGGTTTAATTCCATCTAAGGTATAACGAATTTCTAAGCCAGGAAATTGTTGGCGGAGGTATAAGGTGTCCTGATCGATAATGCCTCCTGGTTTTGGAAGATCGTGTGCCACTCCTCCAAACAGTTTATTAATCATTGGGAGTTGTCTTTGCCCGAGGCTATTAGCGAATTGATTCCATGCTTTATCTAAGGCGGGTTTTTGATCTTTTGCCGATAAGAGTTCCAACCAAGGTTCTTTTGCAGCCCATGCTCTTTGTGAAAACACAATTAAATTTGGCATTAATAGGCCATCAAAAATTTCCTCAGAAGTGACAGCTTCTGTCCATAATTGAGACTGAATTCCTAAAAAATTTTTCTCAGTTTCGGGTTTAAGAAATTCTTTAGTTGCCACTGTTGCCTCATCAATTCCCAAAGCTTCTAATTTCACTTTATTGGCAAAAATATTTAAAGGCTCCGTTCCCCAACTGTCCTTATAAGTAACATAACCCGACCAACTCATACCGCTATTTTCCATATCATGATCATCAACCATATCAAAATAAAATGCAGATGAGTTACTCATAATTGCCTTAAATCCTTTATTAGCTAATCGGTAGATCATATCCTCTCGACCCCCTCCCCAGCTGTTATTCCAAACATAAGGTATGAAGTCTAAATCCAAAAGTTCCTCTTTAATATTAAGTTCAGATTGTTCATTTTTACTGTGAACTAAAAGTGCATCTTCCCAGCCCACCATCCTTGCCCCAGCAACAGTAATCATTGTATTTAACAATCTTAAATTATAATTATACAAATCATTTACTGTTGGAATGGCTTTATTATTTTCGATATAATTTGCACATTTAGGAGACTTCTGCCAAGGACCATAGGGTAATTCATCAGCACCAATATTAAATACTTTCATGGGGGTGTCCGCTTTTTCATAAAGGGTTTTAATTTCAAGAATTATTTTTTCATAAAAACGATAAGCACTGGCATCACATATACAAACCACATTATCACTATACAATTGGGCAGAGCGGTATTGACTTTGGTCCTCTGGATCATGAAGCATATACTTAGTTGCAGCTTCCATATTTCCAACTGCTTTAAAATTGTCATAGCGAGCTTTCATAGCTTTGATTGCAGCACGCGCATGAGAAGGAAAACTAATCTGAGGGATCACCTCTATATTTCGCTCTTTGGCGTATTGAATGATTTCAACGAAATCCTGACCAGTTAAAAATCCATTTCCCGAACTGTCTTTATCTCCTGATCCCGAACCATACATTGGGATCAAACGATCGTTTTCATCTTTTGTATAACCACGATTTCCTCCAACCTGAGTTAATTCAGGAAGTCCAGGAATTTCAATTCTCCAGCCATCATCATCAGTAAGTTTTAAATCAAAACGATTTAACTTATAAAGTGCCATATAATCTAAAATTTGTAAAAGCTTTTCTTTGGGATAAAAGTTACGAGCCACATCTGACATAAAACCTCTATTTTTAAATCGTGGAGTATCCTCAATAGTAAGTATAGGCCATCCTTTCTTTTCATTTTGTGCAATTAAGAGAATTTGATGTAAGGATTCAAATGCATAAAAAATTCCTGCTGACTGACTGGCTTCAATTTTAATGTTATCCTCTAAAATAATTAGTTTATATGCTTCTTCGCTTAGAGAATTATTCTTAATTACGGACAAATTATAGGCTGATTTTTTGTTAGAATTTATCTTTATGGTAAGTCCTTCCTGAAGTCTTTTTTTTATAAAATTGCTATCTATTTCAAAATCATTCAAATCAAAGTTTAAAGCAGTTGGATTACGATATTCTCCATTGAAAGTTTGTTTTTCTGGTGTTGGGATTACCCAATCCAGTTGATCTTTAGAGAGTAATTCTAATGTTTCGTATGTTGCATAGCGATCTGCAGCAGAGGGGAGGTTGAGCCCCTCAATCCCTTTTGCGTTTTTCCATATAATTTTACTTTCCAGATCAGTATTGGTTTTTGTTTTATCGCTGTGCACAAAAAATCCCATAGGACCCATTGCTAAACGAGGGATAATTCCTTTCTGTTTTACTGAAAAGATTAATTTATCGTTTGGCTTTAAGCTGTATTTTTCACCAAATGCTAAAATTAAATATTGTTGTCCACCTACATAGGTATATTCAATTCCCTCAGGTAATGTTTCAATAATTATTTCTCCAAAAATACTGTTCCAATGTAAAGACCAAGTACCCCCCTCCCAAGTTGTATTGGAGGTATTTGTGATAGAAAAAGTAACTTCCATTTGGTTACTGGGCACATCAAAGGTGTCGATTGTGAAAATGATTGGAGTAGCTTCTGAATTCGGAGATTGGCATTGAGTCAATAAGTAACAAGCTACTAATGCCCATAAATATTTTTTCATCCTCTTAGATTTTGAGCTAATGTAGTAGAAATATTTATTAAATTTTAGAGTAATTATGGAGTCATAATATTTTGTAAAGAAATTAGTCATCTACTTTGAACTTTTTAATCACTTGATTTGGTTCAATGATTGTATAACCTTCCCAAAAGGTGGGATCATATTGGATCAGATTAACAGGTAAAATAGAGGGTTTTTCTTTAAAAGCATCAAAAATTTCTTGAGTAATACGTTCGCTTTCAAAAACAACCATTTGATATTTTTGAAATTGATTAGTTCGGAAATTTAATTCCATTTTCAATTCATTCTGTTTGTTACGTCCTTTGACAACTTTATTTTTTTCTAGAATGCTAAATGCACGGTTTACTCCTGTTTCAAATTGATCAATAGCTTCTAAATATTGTAATGCATATTTACCTGAGGCTGTTTTTTTAAACTGAATCGCTATTTCTTTAAAATAATGTTTAAAAGAAAAACCTAATAGACTAATGTCACGAATATCTTTAATGTTTTTATACTCTGCCCTTAGGAGTGTCATTTTATCTGCATCTATATAAAGTTTCCCTGCATAGTCTACATTTCCAGAAGGTTTGAATTTAAGTATATAAACAGGTATATTATTTAAATAGGTGAAGTCCACCCGTTCAAAATCATATCGATTAGACTTCTTCAAAACAGAAATAGATAGCATTTCTTTTTCAAACAATACACTTATGATATTGGTTATAATTCTTTTTCTCCGCTTCGAAAAAGACTCTTTTTCCTTCACTAGTTTTTCATCTGGAGTCAGAGTATCCTTTTCTGAAGAATTTAATTCGACATCCTCTAGTTTTGTGCTTATAAGCCCCATCCTTAATTTAAAATAGGAATCCTTTTTTATATTTTGTTTTAATATGGTATCAAATGCTGTTTCAATATTATTAAAAATAGCAGTGGTCTTTTTGTCTTCTAGTTCAAGAGCTCTATCGATCTCTAATTTCTGATTATCCTTTGAAAAATCTCCATATAAACTCCCTGAAACTTCAGTGTGCCATTCGTTTTTTCTAGGAATTTTTAGAAGTGTACTATCCCAAAAGGCTTGATTAAACTCTTTAATGGACGATTTTTTAACTTTCACTCTCAGCTTTTTAAATTCTTGACTTCCCGATTCTCTAAAAAATATTTTCTTATGCGTTAGGTCCAATTCATATTTTTCAGCAATGTTCTTTTTCACCTCTTTTATTATATCCTCTGCACTCAAGTTTTTATTGGATAAAATGATAGAACCCAAAGCAATGGTTTTGGAGGGAAGAAAAATGATACTATCCTTAAATTTACTTACCGGATAAACTACTGTCTTATAACCCATACAAGAAATAGAAAGGGAATCTTTACTAGATATTTGATCATTTAATTGAATACGAAAAACACCTTCCTCATTAGATAGAATACCTTTACCAGAGGATAGATAAATATTTGCAAAAGGAATAACTTCTTTTGTTAGACTATCTTTTATCGTTGCTGAAATTTCTTGACTTCTTAAAACAATTATTCCTGCTAATAATATGAAAAAATTCAAGAATAGGTTTGCAGATTTTTGCACAGTTTAAATTTATGGTTTTTCAATAAGATAAATTTCTTATTATGATTTTCACTTTTTTAATTAATACAATTGAAGACATTATAATTGATCCTGAAGGAGCTTAATCTCATCCCTGCATTTCGCTGCTTCTATAAATTCAAGTGATTTTGATGCTCTTTCCATAGCTTTTCGTACCTCTCTAATTTTCTTTTCAATCTGTGGTTTTGTAAGGTGTCGATTTGCTTTTTCTGCTAATTCTCTTGCCTCTAGCTCATTAGCATGTGTGGAAACAGAATTTTTAGCTAAGACGCTATCCAGTGATTTGTTTAATGCAGAGGGAACTAGTCCATTAGCAAGGTTGTATATATTTTGTTTTTCTCTACGATAGTCAGTTTCATCAATAGTTTTTTTCATGCTTTTAGTTACCACATCTGCATACATAATAGCCCTTCCGTTTATGTTCCTAGCGGCTCTCCCTACAGTTTGTGTTAATGATCTTGCGGAGCGTAAAAATCCTTCTTTATCAGCATCTAGGATTGCCACAAGGGATACTTCGGGTAGATCAAGACCCTCTCTCAATAGGTTTACTCCTATTAAAACGTCAAAGACTCCTTTTCGAAGATCTTGCATGATCTCAACTCGCTCTAGTGTATCTACGTCACTATGAATGTAGCGACAACGAATTTGTGCTCTACTTAAATAGGTAGTTAATTCTTCTGCCATCCTTTTTGTAAGTGTTGTTACTAGGGTACGTTCATCTTTTTCAACACGTAATTGAATTTCTTCAATCAAATCGTCAATTTGATTCGTGCTAGGGCGCACCTCAATAATGGGATCTAATAATCCTGTCGGTCGTATAATTTGTTCTACAAAAGCACCTTCGGTTTTCTCTAATTCGTAGTCTGCAGGTGTTGCACTAACATATAGAGTTTGGTTCTGTAGGGCTTCAAATTCTTCAAATTTAAGTGGTCGATTGTCCATAGCAGCTGGTAGACGGAAACCATATTCAACTAAATTTTCTTTTCTACTTCTATCACCACCATACATTGCATGAACCTGTGAAAGGGTCACATGACTTTCATCTACAATTGTTAAAAAGTCTTTCGGGAAGTAATCTAACAAACAAAAAGGTCGTGTACCTGGAGTTCGACCATCCAAATAACGGGAGTAATTTTCAATTCCTGAGCAATAGCCTAATTCACGCATCATTTCTAGATCAAACTCAGTTCGCTCTAATAAACGTTTAGCTTCAAGATGTTTCCCTATATCTTTAAAATAGTCAACCTGTTTTACTAGATCATCTTGAATTTCAGTTATGGCATTTTGCAATATATCGGGAGAAGTAACAAAAATATTTGCAGGAAAAATATTAAGCTTATCATACTGTTCAAGACGGTTGTTACTAATTGGGTCAAAAGCTTCAATTAATTCAATTTCATCTCCAAAAAAATGAATTTTAAAAGCAATATCTGCATAACCTGGAAAGATATCAATAATGTCTCCCAATACCCTAAAGTTACCACGGGCAAATTCAGCCGTTGTTCTGGAATATAAACTTTGAACCAGCTGTTGCATTAGTTTGGTTCTAGAGATTAATTGATCTTTTTCAACTGAAATTACATTTTTCTCAAATTCAGCTGGATTTCCAATTCCATACAGACAGGATACAGAAGCTACTACTATAACATCTCGACGTCCAGACAGGAGGGAAGAGGTAGTGCTTAAACGCAACTTCTCAATATCTTCATTAATAGACAGGTCTTTCTCAATATAAGTTCCGCTTGATGGGATGTAGGCCTCAGGTTGATAATAATCATAATAAGAGACAAAATATTCTACAGCATTATTTGGAAAAAACTGCTTAAACTCAGAATATAGCTGTGCTGCAAGAGTTTTGTTGTGAGCTAAAACTAAAGTTGGACGTTGTAATTTTTGGATGGCATTTGCCATGGTAAATGTTTTTCCAGAACCGGTAACTCCTTGAAGAGTAATGTAGGAATCACCATCTTTAAATTGTGATACAATTTCACGAATAGCCTTAGGCTGATCACCTGTTGGTTTAAAATCAGAAACAAGTTGAAAATCCATAGGTTTTTATAATGTGCAAAATTACAAAATATCAAATTGAGAATGCTAAATCTGTGAGAAAGAAACTATAAATCTCTACGTTTTAATAATATATAGGATCCCCATAGAAAAATACTAGACCATACTAACACGATAAGAATACTTATAAGCGAAACATCATAATTTCTTGTAAAACCCTCTCCAATTTGATTTGCTATGTTTTGAACAGCAGAAAGTCTTGAAAATGGTTCCGTAATTAAATTTCCTATTGCATTTAAGGGGAAAAATACAAATACTTGCTCTGCAGAAAGCTGGGGAATAATATCAGATAATTTCCATTTCATTAGTCCATAACAAATACCCTCTATTACCTGCCACAAAAACAAAAAACCAAGAGAGAATGCAGCTTTTTTTATTAAAATAGATAAAAACAAACAAAAGGTGAAAAAACCAAATAGTTTTATTGAATATGCAACTAAATATTCTAAATCTTTAAATATAATATCCATTTCGTTGTAGTCAGAATATATCCCTCCCAATATTAACGAAACTATAAAAACTAAAAGAGTTGACGTTAAAACAAACAATAGTATTGCATAAATTTTTGATCTTAAAAACTCAGACTTACTTAACCCATCTATTAAATTTTGTTTTAAAGTTTTGTACGAATACTCATTTCCGATCATTGCCACAATAATAATTGCAAAAAATATTTTCAGCAAAGCAATCATGAACGTGTTAAAATGCCATATGTAGGGAAAGTTGAAAATACCTTGTTCTGCTAAATAAAATTTAACAGGACCTAAATCTATTTTTATAGTACTCAAAATAGAAATACTCAGAATTAATAAAAAATATCCAAAAATCAATACTTTTGAAATAGTATTATGCCAAAGCTTATAGAGTTCAATCTGTAAGAGTCTCATTTTTCTTGATTTGAGTTAATGACAGAAATTGTTCTTCTAGAGAAGGTTTTTTTTTGCTGAAATGGAATAAATTTAAATCTGCCTTTTGTGATTCTTTAAAAAATTCTTCAGTATCTATATTATCTATCAAAGTTGCTTTTAAAAAATTATTTACTTTCTGAATTTTTCCAATGTAGGGATGTTTTTCTAAAAACGTTAAAAGTGTTTTCTCAGATTCTGAGGCTATTTCAAAATATCCATAGGATTGGTTCATCCCATTAACAGGACCTTCATAGTATTTAACTCCATCTTTGAGTACAATTAAATCAGTGCAAACTTTTTCAACTTCATCTAGTAGATGTGATGCTAAAAGAATAGTTGTGCCAAGTCCTGCAATTTTTTTTATTAGTTTTCTGATTTGATGAATGCCTTCTGGATCAAGTCCATTTGTTGGTTCATCTAAGATTAATAGTTCAGGTTTATTGACTAAAGCTGCTGCAATAGCAAGGCGTTGTTTCATTCCTAATGAAAAGGTATTAAACTTACTATCTCTTCGGTCCCACAAGCCCACTAATTGTAATTGCTCCTTAATTGAAGTCACACTACATTGCTTGATTTTGCAAATGAGGATTAAGTTTTGTTTGGCTGTCATATATGGATAAAAATTGGGCCGTTCTATTATAGCTCCAATTTTTTGTAAGGCCTGGTGTGTTGTTAACTTACCTCCATACCATTTAAAATCACCTGAAGTTGGATTGATAACATTTAGTACCATTCCAAGAGTGGTTGATTTACCACTTCCATTGGGTCCTAAAAGCCCGTAAACTTTTCCTTTTATAAGCTTCAAGGAAATTGAATTTACAGCAATTAAACTACTGTATTTTTTTGTAAGGTTGTTGAGTTCTAGAAGTGGGGTGGTTATTTGCATAAAAGGAAAACGATTAGAAGAGTTGTTTGTAACAAGCAACTTAACATTTTGAATTATTAGCTTTAAATCTCTTGCTAAGATACCTTTAAAAACATTAAAAGTTAAAACACTATTTTTGAAAAAACCCATAAATGAAAGAGAAGTTAATATCTAAAAAAAAGCCGTTTTATAAAATTTCAGAAAAATTGGTTTTTTTCTTAAAAGATTATGATCGTTGGATTACATCACCTGTTTATTATGATGATTTACTTCGCTTTTCAGGCTCGGTTGTTGTTTATGATAAAAACGATAAAGATACCCTTTGGGTTAGTGTCTATTATTCTGATAGTGAACGTCGCGAAATAGATTTTAATTTAAAAAAGATATATACTCAGCTCCATTCTGATGGAAATGAATCTGGCATACAATACCTGAATATTGACGCTATTGATTATTGCACTTTCGGAAATTCTAAACCCTTTAGAATTAAAGTGCGAAACATTTTGAATGATAACTTCACCTATTATTATATGAAAAAAACTGATGCTTCAAGAGTATATGGTTTAGAGTTTGAACACATGCTTTCTCCTTATAACTTGAATTATTTAGTGAATCACAATACACTAGTAGAAGAGCATATAGCCGGAATACCAGGGGATACTTTTATGAAAGATTTTTTGCCAGATTGTAATGATTCCGAGTTGGCTCAAATAGCAAAAGAGTATGTAAAATTTAACGAACGAAGTATGATCCGTTTATTGGGTGACATGCGAGCATATAACTATGTTGTTGTTCCAACTCATGACTTTGATCAGGTGGTATATAAAATTCGTCCCATTGATTTCGACCAACAATCTTTTGAGGGTAAACTATCCGTATACCGACCACAGTTTTTTAAAGAAAATAGTCCTATTATGAATATAGTACGTACCAAACTAAATCATAATTCAATTAATCAATATAAAATTGAAGAGCGTTCTATTGTTGCGAGGCGGATCATTAGTAGTAGTAATCGTTTAAATAAATTAGTAAAAACCATGCAATTAGAGATTCTAACCCTTCCTGAAAATTTAGAGCGTTTGCGTGGGGAAATATATAAATTTACAAAAGACAAAGCTTTTTTAGAGAGCAAGTCGATGGGAGATATAATGAAATCCTCTTTTGATTATGTTCGAAAGCATTATGAAGACGTAGATACTCACAGTCAATTTTAGTAAAAGTCACTGTCGTTATAGTCTTGTTCAGAATCGTTTCCATCCATAGTTTCGTTTTCTTCTAAAATACTAGAATCACTTTCAAAAGACTTTTCAGGAGCTTCTTCAGGCACTTCGCCTTGAGCATGAATTAAATTGGGATATGTTGCTCCAGTCACCATTTCTCCTACTTCCATAATTTCAATGAAAAAGGTCCATAAACTCAAAAAATCATATATATAAAGTAATTTATGTACTTCTGAAGAGAATATGTTATTCAAGGGAGTGTCCGAAAAGCTAGGTTTTTCAATTTCCATAGCTTCTAAGGGCATTTCATCTCCTTGCTCCCAAACATCATTGGTGGAATAAAAAGAAGCAATTTCATTTCCTAAAAAACCAAAGGATTGGGTTATGGCATGATGAAAATCTTCAAGTGTAGCATTCTCCTCAATTTCTATATCACGAAGTACATCTTGTTTTACATCTAAAATAATTCGTATTCTGTAAATCATATTTGTTTTTTTAAGATCAACATAAAATAACTTTGAGCACCAAATAAAAGTGCAGCTAAAACTAAATGTAATGGTTGGGAAGAAAATGGAAAGTCAAAGTAATACATCCATATTCCTGTTAAGATTTCAACTGCTAAAATTGTTATAATTACCTTAAAAGCAGTCGGGATTTGATTATTTTTATATAGGAGGTACCCCAAATATCCGTTAACTAAAAGTACTACAATAGAAAAGCTTCTGTGAACATAAAAAAGAGTGGGTGGATTATTTAGCCATTTTGATGCATGTAGTAAATTGAAGGTGTGCATTTGTACATCTACAAACTGTCTTATTTGAGTTCCCATTCCGATTTGAAAAAGGGTTAGTACTAAACTAATGGCCACAAGCCATTTTATTTGTGAAATATTAGAAATGCCTTCTATTGGCGCTTTTTCACGTGCTAAAAGAATAATTAATAATAATACTATTATAAGAGCCATAATCATGTGAATAGTAATCTTATAAGGTAATAAATTGGAGTCAACTACTGTTTTTCCAAGCCAACCTTGAAATCCCATTCCTAAAACTATTAGAAAAGCCCCAAATGCAGACCAAAAATCATCTTTCAACCTCAATAAAGAATTAATAAAAAGTAATAAAGTTGCAAGCCCTGCAATTGCTCCTAGTAATCTATTTATAAATTCAATCCAAGTATGTTTTGCATTAAAAACAGCATAGTCATGCTTAGTATAAAATTCCCAGTTATCATTTAAGTACTGGTTTTGAGAGTTGAAATCTTGTGTAGCAACACGTAAGCTTTCTTTTACAATGATGACCTCCCCTTTCAGGTAATTATGGTTTGGTTTCCAGTCTAGTTCACTACGTTCTGTAGGTGGAATTAAATATCCAAAACATTTAGGCCAATCTGGACAGCCCATTCCACTTCCAGTCATTCTTACCACCGCCCCGGCAGAAATCACGAGATATACCAGTAATAAACTAATAACAATAAAAGTGTTATGATATTTTTTCATTAAAAATAAGGCCTAATTTTTTTCCTTCAGATTTCATTTTTTTAAAAGCGGCTTCCTTTTCATTTGGAATTTCACCTTCTAATATTGCTTCTTTAATAGCTTCTTTTATTAAACCAATCTCACGAGAGGGTTTTAAATTAAAACTTTTCATTATAATTTCTCCACTTACTGGAGGTTGAAAATTACGCAAGTGATCTTTCGCCTCTACAGCTATTATTTTTTCACGAACAATTTTAAAATTATTATGATACAATTTATAACGCTTGGAGTTTTTAGTAGTAATATCTGCCTCACAGAGAGTGATCAGATCATCTACATAAGAACCAGCATCAAAGACAAGTCGACGAATTGCAGAGTCAGTTACATGATCCGCTGCAATAATTATTGGCCGAGAACTCATAAACACCATTTTTTGAACAAATTTCATTTTTTCATTTAAGGGCATTTTCAGACGTTTGAATATCTTATATGTCATTTTTGCTCCTACAAATTCGTGATTATGAAAGGTCCAGCCAACTGGGATTTTAAATTTTTTAGTAGGTGCTTTTCCAATGTCGTGAAGAAGAGCAGCCCATCTTAGCCAGAGATCATCACTATTTTTAGATAAATTATCTAAGACTTCAAGGGTGTGATAAAAATTATCTTTGTGACGTTGTCCTTCAATTTCTTCTACACCCTTTAAATCTAAAAGCTCAGGTAAAATTCGCTCAAGAAGTCCTGTCTTCTCTAATAGTATAAATCCTTTAGAAGGGGTTTCAGTTAGCATAATTTTGTGAAGTTCTGTCACAACTCTTTCTTTTGAAATTATATTAATTCGTGTGGAATTTCTAGTAATGGCATCAAAAGAATCGTGTTCAATTGTAAAATCTAATTGTGCAGCAAATCTAATTGCTCTAAGCATTCTAAGGGGATCATCTGAGTAGGTTGTATCTGGATTAAGGGGTGTTTTTATCACACCAAGTGATAAGTCATTGAGACCTTGAAAAGGATCAACTAATGCTCCATAATTCTCAGTATTTAAACTTATGGCAAGAGCGTTTATTGTAAAGTCACGCCTTTTTTGGTCATCTTTTAATGTTCCTGGCTCCACAATAGGGTTTCGACTTTCTTTGCTATAAGATTCTTTTCTAGCTCCTACAAATTCTAAATCTAATTCATTCCACTGAACCATTGCAGTTCCATAAGTTTTGAAAATTTGTACTCGTTTTGCACCTTTTAGATTTTTTTGGACAGCAATAGCTAAGTCAATTCCTGAGCCTAAAACAACAATATCAATATCTTTTTTATTAGGCCTGTTTAAAAGATGATCCCTAACAAAACCACCTATTACATAAGCTTCCATTTTTTTATCGTTAACCGTCTTTTGAAGTTCTTTAAAAAGGGGAGTATTAATTACTTTTGAAAAGTCATGGTTTAATTTCACACACGTAAGATATTTACCTCCCCGTTGGTTTCAACTTTTATAACTCTTGAAGGTGGATTCGGTTTGGTTTCTTTTTGTAAATGTACAATATAGTCTACCCCTTCCAAAATTTTAGAGGCAATGCCATTAAAGTTTTTTGGGGTCTCTGATCCGCTAATATTCGCAGAAGTAGAGATGATTGGTTTTCCAAATGCATTAAGTAATTCCTGACAAAAATTATGTCTTGGAATCCTAAGTCCAATTGATCCATCTGATCCCATAAGGTTAGGAGCCAAGTTTATTCCCTTAGGATAAATCAGTGTTGTAGGATATATTTCTTTCAAATAGGGAATGGCTTTTTCAGGTATTTCATCTACGTAGCTTGTTAACATTTGAATGTCTTTGACTAAAGCAATTAATGATTTTATTAACGAATGTTTTAACTCTAGTGGGAAAATAAAAGAAAAAGATTACCCAAAACAAGCTTCAAAATGGAATTGTAATTTCTGTCCTTATAAAGAGGATAAAGAATATTGTGGTGAAGGTATTATATACTAAAATAATTATATACGTATACCTATAAATAAACGTTATTAAAAATAAAAATTATGGCAGATGCTAAAAAAATGACACTAACTAGTGTTAAAGTGAAAAGTGAATTATTTGAAAATTTTAAAGTTGAATGTGTAAGAAGAAAATTCTCGTTCCAAAAACTTGCCGATCGTGCTTTGTTTTTGTACCTTACGGATGA
>ERZ767114.801-NODE-801-length-16211-cov-3.694186_pt1 | contig 16211 bp, 11 predicted proteins | sample MGYA00374952_ERZ767114 | MGnify/ENA primary metagenome ERZ767114 (study PRJEB28939, sample SAMN06267156) | marine metagenome | isolation source: Columbia River Estuary | place: USA:Columbia River Estuary, USA | collected 2012-05-05 ...
GTGGAACGATGACGCTGAAAATCGCTCGGGATGGCGCGGCCAATGTGAGATTCCAGAGCGTCCCACTCCGCCGCAGGATGCGATGACTCGCGAAGTCATAAAAGCGGTGAATGCGGCCTTTCCAGATAATCCGGGCGACTTGAGCACGTTTCGGTGGGCGGTGACGGCAGAGGACGCAGCGGACGAATTATCCTGGTTTTGTACTCATGCATTGCCCTATTTTGGGACCTATCAAGACGCCCTGACGGAATCGTCGCCCTGGTTATTTCATGGCTTAATTTCGATGTACCTCAATTGTGGTCTGCTAGAACCATTGGCGGTGTGTGAACGGGTTGAGGCAGCCTATCGAAAAGGCGATTGTTCATTGGCTGCCGCGGAGGGGTTTATTCGGCAAGTTTTGGGCTGGCGCGAATATGTGCGAGGGATTTATTGGCATCACATGCCGGATTACAAAACGCACAACAGACTTAACGCCACGACACCCTTGCCCGATTGGTTTTGGACCGGTGAGACCGATATGCAGTGCCTGTCCCGGGCACTCACTCAGTCACTGGATTTAGGTTACGCACACCACATACAGCGGCTAATGGTGATTGGTAACTTTGCGTTGCTTGCTGGGCTGGATGTGACCGCCGTTTGTGAGTGGTACCTCGCGGTTTACGTCGATGCGTATGAATGGGTTGAGCTGCCCAACACACTGGGCATGGCGTTGTTTGCCGATGGCGGCATCATGGCGTCCAAGCCTTACGCGGCCAGTGGTAAATATATCCAAAAACAGGGTGACCACTGTAAAGCGTGCTGCTACGACCCTAAGAAAGTGACCGGCGACGGTGCGTGTCCTTACAATAGCTTGTATTGGCATTTTATTGATCGCCATCGAGAGTTATTGAGCGCAAATCCTCGCATGGGGTTAATTTTGGGGGGGTGGCGCAAGCGCACTGACGACAATCGGGCCGCGGTTGTCTCCTGGGCAGACACTAATTTGCTGAGATTAGCGTCGCTTTAGTGGCGCCCTGTTAAATTCCGTCAAACCCGTCAGGCTGAGGGCTTAAGCAGCACCGCCTCGTTAGCGCCTGATCAGCGAGCTAAGCGGGCCATTGACTGAGGTTACTGATAAGGCGTGGCCGTGTCCTCTGTTACGCGTTGATGCCGATTGCGGCTGCAGCGACGCGAGCAATAAACGATTTTTTCCCATTGATGCTTCCATCGGGCGCGCCAGGTGAAGGGGCGCTGGCAGACGGGGCAGAGTTTTGTGGGTAAGTCAGACTTTTTGCGGTGCGCCATTAGCGTGGCTCGGTAATCGGCCAATCGGCACCGTCGAGCACATGTTCAGGTTGGGGTGGTCGAAATCCGCCCCACTTCTTTGTAAAAACGCCGTTGGGGTCATGTTGTGCGGTTTGTTTCTCAAGATTGAAATGCCGCCCACCGCGGGGATCACTGCCCACGCCTGCTAAATACTGCCAATTGCCGTAATTACTCCCCACGTCGTAATCAATCAGCTGTTGCTCGAAAAATGCCGCCCCATAGCGCCAGTCGAGCCCAAGCTCATTGACTAAGCAGGACGCGGCGATTTGTCGACCGCGATTGCTCATCCAGCCGGTCGCCGTCAGTTGGCGCATCAGCGCATTGACCAAAGGAAAATCAGTATCCCCCGCACACCAGCGCGCAAAGTTTCTTGGCTCGAAGGTAGTCAGTAATCGACGATCATGCCGCCCGCCTTGCCGAAATAGATGGCGACCATCGATCACGGCTCGCCAGTGGAAAAATTCGCGCCACAACAATTCGAAATACAACCAGTAAGTCGAATCATTACTGACGTGTTCTCGCTCGTAGCGAAAAATTGCCTCCGCAACTTCTCGGACCGATAAATTACCGTTGGCCAGCCATGGCGACAGAGTGCTCGACCCTGAGAGTCCGTCTAGGTCATTTCGCGTCTGTTTGTACTCTGCAATCCCGTGCTGTTGAAATAAAAATTGCTCGAGCCGCCTTAATCCAGCGGCCCTGCCGCCAGGCAGGGGGAGCCCAGGGTGTGGTGTAGCGGCTGCCTTGGGTATCGCATCAAATTGCGCTGCGGGCGGTGGTGGAAGCGCCGTGGGTGCTGGGAGTATTGGGGTGATGGCCAAGGCCTCTACCTTGCGACGAAATGGCGAGAAAGTGTCGGGGTACTCATCCAGTGAAAAGGGGAATTGCGCCGCTTGAAACAGGTGGTTCCCCGGTAGCGCTGTGACGGGAATCTCTAATTTACTGCGGAGGTGGTTGAGTGCTTGCGATTCGTGCCAACCGGGGGTGGACTCTGTTACCAGATGATCAATCTCAAAGCGCTCAATGACCGCGGGCAGCACCAGTTCAGGTGACCCCTCAAGCACCATTAAATCCTGACCGAGGGATTGCAGCTGTTCCCGCAGCTCCTGCAATGACTCCCTCAGAAAGCGGTCTCGCTGCGCGCCAAGGCCGACTAAATTGCACCAGGGGCGGGGTTTTGGGAGCAAATAAACGCAGAGCAGCGAATCAGCAGAGAGTGTGCTGCTCAAGGTTGGATTGTCGTCCAGACGAAGATCGTTCTGGAACCAATGTAGGTAACGCATAGCAACTCGGACAGGGGTAATGTAACTGGTGTACGCTGATGCCGCGTCGACGGATTGACGGTGGCGCGACACAGCCATCAAGCCGCAACGCAAACGTTGTGATCGCCCTCGTTGAGTGCCATTCGGGTTACGCCATGATTGAACCACCTCTCAGTATTGAGTCCTTACAGGCCCGCGCAGCCGGCGAATTGAATCAATGGACGGGATCGGCAGCGCGTTGGTCGGCTGCGGCGCCGGGTCGTGTGAATGTCATCGGCGAGCATACTGACTACAACGGCGGCTGGGTGTTGCCTATGGCCATAGATCGTTACACCGTCTTGGTCGCTGCACCGGGATTGCAAGCGGATGCCATTCGGGTTCGGAGCCTGTCATTGGGTGAGCAAAGTGCCCTGTCCCTGTCGCGCCTCTCGGATCTGAGTGACGACAAGTGGATGCGATACCTTCAGGGCGTCTTGGCGGAGTACGCTCACCGGGAGGTCGTATGCCCGCCGTTGGATATCGTGGTCGCCTCGAGCGTCCCAGTCGGCGGCGGATTATCGAGCAGCGCCGCACTAGAGTTAGCGATGGCCCACTTGATCGAGGCGGTGACAGAGACCACGTGGTCTCCGTCAGAGCGCATCCGGGCGGCGGTCTCTGCAGAGCGTGACGGCGCAGGCGTGCCCTGCGGTATGATGGATCAGACGGTGGTGGAGCAGGGACAGCAGGGCAGTGTGTTGTTGCTGGACTGTGCTGAAGACCTCATCTCATCCATCATTCCGTGCGATGACCCGCAGATCGCTTGGCTGGTCATCCACTCTGGCGTCTCGCATGATTTGGCCGATGGTGCTTACGCGCAGCGTCGCGCCGAATGTGAAATGATCTGCGAAGCCCTACAGGTAGGCAGTTTGCGTGACGTGACACCAGAGACGATCACCACCTTAACGCCTGATTTGCCGGCACGATCACCGATACAGTCACTGGCACCATCACCGATACAGCCATCGACACTGTCACCGATACAATCTCGTTTAAAAGTGCCGCTTGACGAGGTGCTGCTTCGACGCGCGCGGCACGTCGTGACAGAGAATCAGCGCGTGCTGGCCGCGACGGAGGCGCTGAAAACCGCCAACTGGTCGACATTAGGGGAGCTTTTGTTCGAGAGCCATTACTCTTTGCGAGATGACTACCAAGTGTCTTGTGAGGAGTTGGATGTATTGGTTGAGCTCGCGCAGGCACACGACGGTGTGTTCGGGGCGAGAATGACCGGCGGTGGCTTTGGCGGCTGTATCGTGGCGTTGGTCAATAGGGAGGCACTGTCGTCTGTGGCAACATCAATTAGTCAGGGGTTCGCCCAACAGGTCGGACTGTCGCCGCGGTGTTATCAGGTGAACCCGTCAGCGGGTGCTGGTGTGTGGGCGGTGTCGTCATGACCGCGTCATCGGCAGACTCGCCGCATCGGCGCAAAAATGCCTTGACCGGCGAGTGGGTCACGGTGTCGCCTCAGCGGACAAAACGGCCTTGGCAGGGGGATGAGGCCGCGGAAAGTGAGGTAACTGGCGTCACCTATGATCCTGACTGCTATCTGTGCCCGGGCAACACCCGAGCTAACGGTCTCGTCAACCCAGATTATTCAGGACCCTGGGCATTCGATAACGATTTTCCAGCCTTGTTTAATGAGATTGGTCCTAATGAGACTGGCCGTAATGAGAGGGGTCCCGATGAGGCGAGCCTCGACGAGACTCGGCCCGCTGATGCTCTCTCGGATGCTGCCGCTGAAGGGCAGAGGGCCGCCACTGCGGCGAACAGTCTGTTCTGCAGCGAGCCCGTGTCGGGCCGCTGCAGAGTCTTGTGTTATAGCCCAGATCACAGCAAAACCCTCACAAAAATGACCGAAGGCGAATTGTCAGCAGTGGTTCAGCTCTGGTCAGACGAAGTGCGGCAGCTGCGCAAACAGTATCGGTGGGTGCAGGTGTTTGAGAATAAGGGTGCCATGATGGGATGCTCAAACCCGCATCCCCATGGACAAATTTGGGCGGTGAATAGTCTGCCGACCGAAGCGGTTAAAGAATCGACGATGCAGGCGGCTTGGTTTGAGGCGCAAGGTAGCGTGCTACTGGATCAGTATCGGGCCGACGAGGAGCGCAGCGGGGAGCGGATGGTGGTGGCGACGGAGCACTGGAATGCGGTGGTGCCTTACTGGGCCACCTGGCCTTATGAGACGCTGTTATTACCCAGGCGTCATATTGATCATCTCGATGGGCTGATGGATGAAGAGCAAGTCGACTTGGCGTGTCTATTGAAATCATTACTCGGCGCCTATGACCGGCTCTTTGCGACGGCTTGTCCCTATACTATGGGCTGGCATGGGACTCCCGGTGCGGAGTCGTTACCCGATTGGCAATTGCACGCGCATATCTACCCACCCTTGTTGCGTTCCGCGACAATCCGTAAACATATGGTGGGATACGAAATGCTCAGTGAGGCGCAGCGTGATCTGACGCCTGAGGTTGCCGCCGAACAATTGCGCCAGGCGATATCGACGGCGAATTGATGGCGTTTTGGAGGGTAAAGTGAAAGTACTCGTGACAGGCGGTGCCGGTTATATCGGCAGCATTACGGCAGAAGTTTTGCTGGCAGACGGCCACGAGGTCGTCGTCTTCGACAATCTGTCCCAAGGGCATCGTGCCGCAGTGCCGACTGATGCGGTATGGGTGCAGGGAGATCTGTCAGAGCCCTCGGCGATTCGACAGGCCATGATGGCGCATCGGCCCGAGGCGGTGATGCACTTTGCCGCCAAATCGCTGGTGGGTGATTCGATGGTGCGCCCCTTTGCCTATCTGCGGGATAACGTTGTCGAGGGGCTCAACTTGATTGAGGCCTGTGTCGACAGTGGGGTACAGCGTTTTATTTTATCGTCTACTGCCAATCTGTTCGGAGCACCCGGCAACGCGACGGTTGATGAGCAAACCCCGATTGAGCCGGGAAGCCCCTACGGCGAGTCGAAGTGGACCTTGGAGCGAGCACTCGACTGGGTGTCGCAAACACATGGCATGCGCTACGCGATTTTGCGTTACTTCAATGCAGCCGGCGCCAGTGCGCAGCGCGGCGAGCATCACCTGCCCGAAACGCACCTGATCCCGCTGGTGCTTCAGGTCGCAGCAGGCCAACGGGACTGCATGACGGTGTTTGGCGACGACTACGACACACCCGATGGCACCTGTATTCGCGACTATATTCACGTCTTGGATCTGGCGGCGGCCCACCTATTGGTGTTGGGTGCCATTGAGACCGATAACTGTACTTACCACCTTGGGAACGGCGGTGGGTTCAGTGTCCGGCAGGTGATTGAGACGGCGCGGACCGTGACGGGACGGCGCATTCCCGAGGTAATCGGCCAGCGTCGTCCGGGCGATCCCCCTCGATTGGTTGCCAATAGCGATAAAATTCGGCGCGAGCTGGGGTGGCAGCCGCAATTTGGTGAGCTGGAACAGATCGTCAGCAGTGCCTGGCAGTGGCATCAAGCCTTTCCCACTGGCTACTCGGAATGAGCGTCCCCAGTCTGAGGTGATAGGCCGTGCTAAGGGGGTAGCCACTAATTCCATCGCGCCTCGCCGAGCGCACCGAGTCGGGTAGCGGATCGGCGGCGCTGGGGTGGCTCGCATCAATGCTGATGGGAGGAGATCCCCCACCGCAACCTAAAAGTGTGAGCACCCATCTGGGATTTACGATAATCTGCCGATCCTCGCGAATGCGCTGTCGCTGAGACCCGATGCCCATCATGGTGGGCTGAGAGTCGACAGCCAGGCGCCAAGAAACCAGAATCCAATAGAGACAGAGAGAGTTCCCCTTATGTCCGCTACCGACAGTCTATTTGCATCCTTCGCACTGAAGTCCCTACACACAGACAATCGCATTGTGATGGCGCCCATGACACGGGGCATGTCGCCCGACAATACCCCCAGTGATGCCTCTGTCGACTATTATCGACGCCGCGCAGCGGGCGGTGTTGGGCTGATTATTACCGAGGGCACTTGTCCCAATCACATTGCCGCGAGTGGTTACGAAAATGTGCCTTACTTTCACGGTGACGACCGTCTTGCTGGCTGGAAAAAAGTGGTCGATGCGGTCCATGCAGAAGGTGGAAAAATAGCGCCACAATTATGGCATTGCGGTGGTATGCGCAAGCGCGGCACGCTGCCCGAAGGCGATGTCGATGGGTATACGCCGTCTGGCATGAATGTGCCAGGCAAAGTCGCTCGGCACATCATGACGCAGCAGGATATAGATGATGTGGTGCGCAGCTTTGCGGAGGGTGCGCGGGATGCCCAAAAACTGGGCTTTGATGCCGTCGAAATTCACGGTGCACACGGCTATTTGCTCGATCAGTTTTTTTGGGAGGGGACGAATCAGCGGACCGATCACTATGGCGGTTCAATGCTGGCCCGCGGCCGTTTTATCGTCGAAATTATTGAGGCATGCCGGGCAGAGGTGGGCCCAGATTTCCCGATATTGCTGCGCTGGTCGCAATGGAAGCAGCAAGACTTCGCTGCGCGCCTCGCACCCACACCACAGCTGTTGGAAGCCTTTCTTCAGCCCTTGATCGAGGCGGGCGTGGATGCATTCCACTGCAGTCAGCGTCGCTTTTGGGAGCCAGAGTTTGACGGCAGCGACCTGAATCTAGCCGGCTGGGTGAAGAAGATCACTGGGAAGCCGACCATTACCGTCGGCAGCATTAGTCTCGATCAAGATTTTATTTCTCAACCTGCTGAAGGCGATGGCGCGTCCAGTGAGCCGGCATCCATAGATCGGCTGCTCGAAATGCTCGATCGAGGCGATTTCGATTTGGTGGCTGTGGGCCGTGCGTTGATTGCGAATCCGGACTGGCCAAAGGTTGTGCGTTCAGGTGAAACCTCGGGTCTCAATGCTTTCAGTAAGGAGCTGTTGGCAACGCTGGATTGACGCAACCGCTCATCGCATTTAAATTCACCCTGTCATTTATTTGTCACGACGATCTTTTAAGATGGCGTTGGTGACATTCAATAGCAGTACCATTTTTCGCCGTGTTTCTCGTTCCCAGGAGACCCATCATGAAGTATCCGTTCGCGTCCATTTTTGCTCGAAACATCTTATCGAGAGCCATCGCCGGCACCGCCATTGCGGGTGCGATGACCTTGGCTCCCAGTGTGTATGCTCAAGAAACCTCCGCTATTGTCCGCGGCGCGGTCAGTACCAGTAGCGGAGAACCGCTGGCGGGTGCCACCGTCATGGTGACGAGTAACACAACCGGTGTGACCAAAACCGTGACCACAGACGCGGGTGGGTTTTATTCGGTCAGGGGCCTGCCTGCGGGCGTGTCCTATGACATCACCGTCGATGCCAATGGGTGGCAAAAAGCGTCAACGGCGTCGCTGTCATTGGCAGTAGGCCAGTCAGAAGTCATGAACTATCGCCTCGACGCAGAGGAAGAAGTGATCGTTGTCGGCACGCGAGTTGCCATGGATACCGCAGTCGGTCCCAGTGCCGTCTTCAATCTGGCATCGTTGCAAGATTCCCCCTCAGTGAATCGTAATATCACTGACGTGATCCAGCAGGACCCGCGGCTCTATGTCGATCAATCTGGTGGTAATGATGCGGTGCAATGTAATGGCGCTAATCCCCGCTATAACAGCCTGACCGTTGACGGCGTTCGTCTTAATGATGGCTTTGGTCTCAATAGCAATGGTTACCCGACACAGCGTATGCCCTTCCCCTATGACGCTATTTCCAGTGTTGCGGTGGAATTAGCGCCGATGGATGTCGTTTACGGCGGCTTCTCAGCCTGTAACATTAATGCGGTCACTAAAACTGGCAGTAACGAGCTATTTGGCTCGATTTTCTTTGACTATGGCAGTGACTCACTCCGGGGCGATAAGCTGGAGGGCGACAATATCGCCTCTCAGGATTATGACGAAACACGCTGGGGCATGGAGCTCGGCGGTGCCATCATCCCCGATACCCTCTTTTTCTATGGTGCCTATGAAAAATATGACGGCGCCGATTTGAATAATCGGGGTGCGATTGGCTCGGGTGCCATCAATGAAGTGCCCGTCGCACAGGCCGATTTAGACGAGATTGCGCGCATTGCACGAGAGGTCTACGGCTATGAGCCCGGGCGCACTGCTTCAGAAGCGTTTGATTTCGAGGACGAAAAATATTTGCTGAAAGCCGACTGGTACATCAACGATGCGCATCGTTTGTCGGTTACCTACATGTACAACGATTCGTTTAACTTTACGCCATCCGATGGCGACCTCGACGAATTCGAATTTGATAAGCATTTTTACAAGCGGGGAGCGGAGCTCACCACCTACAACGTGAATTGGTACGCCGATTGGAATGACCGCTTCTCCACTGAAATTCGCTATTCACTCAATGATGTCGATTTTCTGCAGCAAGCGGTTGGCGGAAAGGACTTTGCTGAGTTTCGCGTAGAGCTTGATGAGGTGGATGTTTACCTCGGCCAAGACGATAGTCGCCAAGCTAACGAAATGAACTACGAAATTGAGCAGTTTGTAGCGCGTGGGTCTTACACGCTCAACAATCACACCATCACTGCGGGATTCGAACGTGAGGACATGCAGATTTATAACCTGTTTTATCAGCATGTCGATACCGAAATCCGCTTCGATGGTATCGAGAACTTTGCCGCTGGCCAGGCGGCACGGGTGTATTACGGTAATGCTATCTCGAACAACGAACAGGATGCTGCGGTGGACTGGGGTTACGCCGTCAACACGCTATATCTGCAGGATGAATGGCAGATCAACGACCGACTGGCGGTGACCCTTGGGTTGCGATACGAGTGGTATGAGTCGAGCGATAAGCCCAATATCAACCCTGATTTTGTCGCCGACTACGGTTTTTCCAACGACGCCAATCTTGATAATTTGGATATGATACTGCCGCGCTTTGGCTTCACTTGGGATGCTAGCGATGCCATTACGGTCCGCGGCGGAATCGGCTTGTTCTCTGGCGGTAATCCGAACGTGTGGTATTCCAACGTCTTTTCAAATACCAACACCACGGCAGTGCAGACGCAAATCAGAGGCGTCGATTTGTTCGCGCAAGAGTATGTGAACTGTGAAGCCAGCGCGCCACAATGCGGCCCAGGCTGGGGGGTCCCTAAGCAGTTAGCAGAACAGGTTGCGGCGGGTGATGGCAGCAACTTCGAAATCGTGTACCTAGATCCTGATTTCGATGCGCCTACCGAATGGAAGTACTCATTGGGCATGACGTGGGAATTGGGTGACGGCTATGTGCTAACGGCCGACGCCCTGATGACCCGCGGCAACGATACGGCAATCTACAAGCATGGAGATCTCGACTTTACCGGCGAATACAACGACTTTGGTAATGGCTATCCCGTCTACGACTCTGCTCGCATTCCTACGTTCGTTTTGACTAATAGCTCGAAAGGGAATGAATCAGAATCACTGGCCTTCAGCCTCTTTAAGTCATTTGATGCGGGCTTAGATATCCGGTTTGGTTATGCTTGGACGGACGCAAAAGATGTGAACCCGATGACATCGTCGGTGGCGTTCTCTAATTATGTGAACCGCGCCTTTTATGATCCCGAGGAGGAAGTGCTCTCGACCTCAAACTATAATATTGAGCATCGATTCACGGGCGTGCTGAATTACACAGCCAACTGGTTTGGTGAATACCGAACGCAGGTGTCGCTCTATGGCCAGGCTGCTTCAGGCGTGCCTTATAGCACCGTGTTAGGAGGTGCGGACGGTACCATCGGTGCTTATGGATTTACGCCCTATCTCGATTTTATTGAGCATGTGCTGGAAGCACCGGGAACCCGTAATAACAACAACGGTAGCTGGTGGCGCAAGGTCGATATGCGCATCAGTCAAGAATTCCCGGGATTTTCTGACTCCCACCGCGGCAGTGCCTTCTTAATCATTGATAATTTAACCAACCTACTCAATGACGATTGGGGTGTGATGTACAAGGCCAATTTTCCTTATGGGGTGACACAAGACGATATCAATGATGGTCGTGCTGAGACCCGAAGAGGCTCTCCATCCTTATGGGAGATTCGCGTCGGCTTTAATTACCGGTTCTGAGGCTCTTGATCGTTGTGAAGGCGTCTTCGGACGCCTTTTTTTTGCCCCACTATTTTTACCCTATTATTTTTAATCTTCTCAATGTGGCGGTGTCCAGAGGCTAACGCAGGACGCGCTTGCGCTGGACCGCCCCATCGTAATCGATGCCAGTCGAATCGACGCCATCGCTCATCTTGCAGTATCCGGCGTGCCGAGGTTGCACTACAGTAACGGCCCTAGATTCGCGTGAGTAACGAGTAGCCTATGAGTCTCTCCCGCCCAGCAGTTCCTATGCCATTGCCCGGCTCCCGCTGGTTGATTTTGATGACGGTTGTGGCGGTGTACATTTGTATGATCGATCGGATCGCTATTTCCATCGCGATCATTCCGATGGCAGCAGACAACGGCTGGTCGCCCACGGTTCAGGGCGCAGTGATGTCGGCCTTTTTCCTCGGCTATGTGACCTTACAGATCCCCGCGGGGTATTTGTCAGATCGCTATGGTGGTAAGTGGGTGCTCGGTCTGGGCGTGCTGTTCTGGTCGGTGTTCACGATCCTGACCCCGGCAGCAGCGGCACTCGGCCTCACCATGTTGCTGGGTTGCCGTTTTCTCATGGGGGTAGCTGAGGCGGTAACGTGGCCCTCTATTTATTCACTGTACTCCCGCTGGATTCATCCTGATCGCCGTGCTTCTGCCGTCGGTCTGATGAACTCTGGGATCGCGGGTGGCAGTGTCATTGCTTTGATCTGTACCCCTTGGTTGATCAGTGTGTGGTCATGGCAGGGTGCGTTTTATTTATACGGTGTATTGGGTGTGGCATGGTTCCTTGTCTGGGCGCTTCGTGGTCGGTCGTCTCCCGACACGGTGGCCTCATGGCATGAGGCGCCAGAGGATGCTACCGCACAGGGCGCTGAGGCAGTGTCACCAACACGCTATCCCAAGCTAACGATTGCCGGGATGTTGCGCTCGAGAGCCGTTTGGGCGATTGCGGTGGCGCATATCGCGATTAATTGGTCTTTATATCTGGTGCTGTCGTGGTTCCCGACCTTTGTGAACCGAGAGATGGGTGCTGATTTGCAGCTCGCGGGTCTGTTGGCGTTAGCGCCGACCACCATGTCGCTGATTATGGCGCCGCTGGCAGGACGTTTGTTTGATGGTTTGATTGCGCGGGGAATGAATCGACTCGCAGTGAGGCGCGTGCTGCAAAGTTTGGCTTTTGCAGGGATTGCGATAGCGATGCTGCTGCTGACCGTAGGCGATTCTTTGATTTTCAGTGTCACCATTATCACCGTGAGTAACGCGCTCACGGCGCTGTCGGTGGGTGGGTTTGCGACCAATCATCTCGACATTGCGCCCAATCAATCAGGTTTGTTGATGGGCGTCACGAATACGCTTGCTGCACTGGCTTCAAGTGCCTCGGTCTTCGTCTCGGGTTGGATTCTAGACATCACCGGCAGTTGGGATGCCGTCTTTCAAACCGCGGCAGGGGTGTCGGTGTTCGGCGCGGTGATCTATGTGCGGCTGGCGAGCTGCGACCGTGAGTTTGACTAAGACCGAGCGGGCAAGCAGTTCCTGTTAATCGGTCTCTTAACCCCCAGACACCATAATAATAACTAATATTCATACTATAAAATATAATCATGCTTTTTTGTTAATTAGGGGCGCTAATGTAGTACTGTCAATGCGTTGCAATCCCTGTTTGGTTAGACTGGCCCGGTGAAAAAGAACTGAAAGTCATTTAATCGGAGCAAAGTAGCATGTTGGACTTAAATAGCGATATTTTATATAACCTAAGCAAAGCATTTGTAGGAATAACAGTCTCATCGGTTATTTTCTATTCGGTGAGTCTGATTGTCTGAGGTGCTCCTGATGGGGTCTCGGTCCGCAGGCTCGCTGACCCTCACGTCGCCGCAGTGCGGTTTCTTTGCCATAAGGCGTTCGAGCTTGACTCGTCGCGCGCAGGGGCGCGGACACTAAATCACGCATTCACTGTCGCCGAGAAGGTGGCCGAGGTAAAATAGCGCTTTCCGCTGAGACCTCGACCATGATCAGCCTGATTGGCGTCACACTCCTACTGCTCGCTGCGGTAGCGCTCTCCTCAAATCGTGCCGCTATTCAATTGCGAACCGTTGGGATGGCCTTTGCATTGCAGGTCACGATCGGCTTCATCGGCTTATTCACCGACTGGGGTGGCGCCGCACTGGCATCGGCATCCGAATATGTGGCCGTGCTGCTGAGTTATTCGCGCGCCGGAATGGAGTTCATGTTTGGTGGCCTAGTGGGTCCCAGTGACTCGTTAGGCTTTATTTTCGCCTTCAGCGTCTTACCCGTTGTGATCTTTTTCAGTTCATTAATTGCTGTGCTGTATCACGCGCGCATTATGCAATGGTTGATTCGGATCATGGGTGGCGGCCTGCGGGCGCTGCTGCGCACCAGCCATACCGAGTCGTTGTCGGCTGCAGCCAATGTGTTTGTCGGTCAGGCAGAGGCGCCACTGGTGGCTCGGCCCTATATTCCTAACATGACTCGATCAGAACTCTTTGCGGTCATGGTCGGGGGGATGGCCTCAATTGCTGGCTCGGTAATGGCCGGCTACGTCGCGCTGGGCGTGCCCTTAGAATACCTTCTGGCGGCAAGCTTTATGGCCGCCCCGGGTGGTTTGCTGATGGCAAAACTCATGGAGCCCGAGACCGATCAGCCCGTTGAGCCGGCGCCCGGTGAAAAGCTGGCGAGCGAGCAGTATATTAATTTTATCGATGCGGCCGCGACGGGTGCCATGAACGGTTTGCAGATGGTCGGCGCTATCGGTGCGATGTTACTGGCCTTCATTGCGCTCATTGCGATGCTCAATGGGATGTTGGAGGCAGCGGGAGCGCTGGTGGGACTAGAGCAGCTCACCCTCGAGCGGGTATTAGGCGGTTTGCTTCAGCCGTTGGCCTGGGCGCTGGGCGTGCCGTGGAATGAGGCCCAGCTGGCAGGCAGTCTGATTGGGCAAAAATTTATTCTTAATGAATTTGTGGCCTATGTGTCCTACAGCGAAATCGCCGATCAGTTGTCGCCCCATGCTCAAGCGATCGTGATTTTCGCGCTCTGTGGCTTTGCTAATTTATCGTCGATCGCTATTTTGCTGGGGGGATTGGGCGCTGTCGCGCCGAGCCGCAGAGATGATATTTCTCGATACGGCATGCGGGCGCTGATAGCGGCCAGTTTGTCTAACTTGATGAGCGCCGCGTTAGCAGGGTTTTTCTTGTCTTTGGGTGGTTTGTAGAGCGTCACGATGGGCATGTCATTTGAGCTACCCAAACTCTCGTATGTCGCGCCAAATTTCGCTGACAACTTTGTTGATTCATTGCGGCAGTATGGTTTTGCTGCCGTGGTGGATCACCCTCTGGATAACCACCGTATCGAGCGGATTTATCAAGATTGGCTGGCGTTTTTTGCGAGTGAAGAGGTCAGTGCCTTCAACATGGATCCACAAAGCCAGGACGGCTATTTTTCGCTGCAATCGGCGGAGCATGCCAAAGGGTTTCGGGACCGAGACTTTAAAGAATATTTTCAGTTTTATTGTTGGGGACGCTGCCCTGAAACGCTCCGTACTGATCTTGAGGCGCACTTTAGTGCGGCGCTGGTGCTGGGCGCCACATTGCTTGGCTACATCGCACACAGCTTGCCTGCGTCAATCAGCGCGCAGCTGTCAGAACCGTTACGCGACATGATTGTGGATAGCGAGCAGACCATGCTGCGAGTGTTGCATTATCCGCCGATCCCGGAGGGTCAGCCCGTGTTCAGAGCGGCGCCCCATGAGGATATTAATTTGTTGACCTTGCTGCCGGTGGCCGATGGCCCCGGCTTAGAACTCCAGCTACCCGAGGGAGAATGGGTTTCAGTGCCGCAGCAACCAGGGCAACTGATCGTGAACATTGGCGATATGCTGCAAGAAGCAACGGGAGGTTTCCTACCCTCGACCACGCATCGTGTCGCGACGCCTGACGCATCGCATCAATCTGCGAGTCGGATGTCGTTGCCACTGTTTTTACATCCTCGCCCCGACGTAGTGCTGTCAGAGCGCTATAGCGCCCAACAATATTTGCAGCAACGCCTCAATGAATTGGGTGTCATCTAGCGTGAAGTGCAATGAGGCGAAAGTATGCCGTTGAGTTGCATGCGCCGCTTCGTCAACGCGCCTCTCGTCATTGTGGTCTGGATGTTATGGGGTAGTGACATAGCGGCATCGGCTGAGCGTCCAACGGGGAACGCACGTATTGCGGTGGCGGCTAACTTTCGCGATACCGCAGAGGCCATTGCACTGCATCTCGAGGCGCGCTCTGACTATCGTTACGACATCATTGTTGGCTCAACGGGTAAGCTGGCCAGCCAAGTCATCAACGGTGCGCCATTTGATGTGCTGATGGCCGCAGATCGAGTCAGGCCTCAACGACTCGTAGAGGAGGGGTATGCGGTGGCGGGCTCGCAGCGAACGTACGCGCTGGGTGAGCTAGGGTTGTGGTGGCCCGGAGCGGGTGAGCTATTTGCGGTCGGTGACCTCAGTATGCTCAACCCTCGAGAAGTTTGTCTGGCGAACCCCGCGCTGGCGCCCTATGGCAGTGCGGCTTTAACAGCGCTGAGAGAGGCAGGTTTTTCCGAGAGGTATTTAGCCGGGTTGGTGCGAGTTGATAATGTTAATTTGGTAACGGCGATGGTGACGCAGCGTCAGGTGCGCGCGGGGTTTATCGCGCGCTCAGCACTAGTCGTCGCTGCTAAACGGGAGACTGTGCAAATGGATGAGACAGAGATCTTATGGTTGTCGGATCACGAGCCTATCCATCAAGCACTCGTTTTATTGGGTCGCGCACAACACAATTCGGCGGCACGCTTCTGGGTTGAACAAATAGATCATCCTGCCATTCGAGAATTAATTCGGGCTGATGGTTATCAACTCCGTCCGCTGGAGAGCGCCGGTGACAGGTGATATGCAAGCCATCTGGCTGACAGGGTTGCTTGCCCTGGTGACCACGTTATTGCTTATGCCCCTAGCCACGCCATTGGCATGGTGGTTAGCACGATCGCCTTCACGCGTTAAATCCGCCGTTGAGGCGGTGGTCGCTATGCCGTTAGTGTTGCCGCCGACCGTGTTGGGTTTTTATCTGCTGGTGATACTGAATCCCGATTCTTTTTTGGGTGGCTTGTGGGTTCGCGCGACGGGTGAATCGCTCACCTTTTCCTTTGCGGGGCTTGTGATCGCCTCCATGATTTACTCGTTGCCGTTTATGGTGCAGCCCCTCCACAGTGCCTTTCGTGCGGTACCTGAACCGGTGATGGAGGCGGCCGCTACGCTGGGTGCATCACCGAGTGATCGATTTTTTAATGTGGGTATCCCGTTAGCGCGGCGTGGGTTTTTGACGGGTGCGGTATTGACCTTTGCTCATACTGTCGGCGAATTTGGTGTGGTTTTAATGATGGGGGGCAATATCCCCGGAGAGACGCGGGTGCTCTCCATTGCGATCTATGAGCACGTCGAGACGCTCAACTATGACGCGGCGCATTCGTTGGCATT
>ERZ767114.803-NODE-803-length-16195-cov-4.813500_pt1 | contig 16195 bp, 16 predicted proteins | sample MGYA00374952_ERZ767114 | MGnify/ENA primary metagenome ERZ767114 (study PRJEB28939, sample SAMN06267156) | marine metagenome | isolation source: Columbia River Estuary | place: USA:Columbia River Estuary, USA | collected 2012-05-05 ...
GAATAGACCCCACTGTCGTCCGCAGCCTCTTTCCAGCGACTATCAGACACCAGACCTATATCTAGTGCCAATTGGTTCAAACGCTTCATCTGGGACTTTGTGAGGCTTCCACGAAAGTTCTTCATAAATCTCCCTAATCTTTAGCCACCCAAGTACGGGTGAATGGTTTCTTACGTATCAGACTCTCTTAGTAAGAAGGTGATCAAGGTCATTGATATACCCCAATGTTACTGGGACATACCAATGACTCTTGTTTAGATCAAGAACCCTGAGGCTCTGGCCACATTCAATGCCATATCGTGGGTATGCCCCACGAAGCTTAGAAATACACCAGGTCCAAGGACCACTGTAGCAACCCACCAATGGGTTTCATCGTTGTAAGTTACTGAACTCATAGATCACCTCCGAACATGCCTGATATGAGGAATGTGAAGCCTGAGCCTATAACTACGAAGGCCAAGCCTCCGAATAGTTGATCAGCCAGAACTGAATGCTCTGGTTGATCAATAACAATAACCTGGTAATGCCCTAGGAATACTAAGGCGATCATGAATGCTACTGCTACAACCATTACTATGGCTGAGATATGCATTAATTCTTTAAGGCTCATGATGAGTCTCCTAAAATTAAAGTAGGCGTAGCACTCAATTGCTTGAGTACTACGCCGTGATTGTTATACCTCTAAGGTAAACTTAGAGATTAAGGAAATCTTCTCCCAATTTCTAATTGGGTGGCTGACCGCCTTTAACTCAGGCAGGTAACCATGCTTTGCTTGGAAGCCTCGTAGCTCCCAAACTTCTTCTATTGCTGATAGCTGTGGAATGCAGGGTGTTTGCGCTGCATTTCCATGATGTGCTCTTACGTGCACATAGCCTTCATCACTTACATTTATGCTTATTACTGTGCTCATGATGAGTCCTCCATTGAATTAGATTAAAAAATAGGTGTAGCACCCGATGAATTGGGTACTACACCTGAACTAACGTTATGCCCATTTGCTCAAGTCATCAGTTAGCACGACTTTAGCCTGGACATTGGCTCGATAGTCCATTGTGAGAATGCTTTTCAGCATCTCATCTGCTACCTCAGGCTTGTTAGCCATTAAATCGGTGAGGTCGCTGGTATACTGGTTGTCTTCTTCCCAGTAAATGGTACCGACCTTATAACTGAATGCCTTACCAGCAGCATTAGTTACTGTTCTAGTTAAATTTGTGAATCCAACTAGTGCAGGTTTATCACTGGATTTAGTATTGAATTTAGCCATGATTACTTACCTCATAATTGATGGAGATTGGGGAACGCGGAAGTGCATTCTTGACCCACCTATACCGCGATAGCGAAAGGGTTAGTTTGTGTGTGCTGCTGCCAAAGTTTTGTCCCACCCCTGCGTGGGGCAAAACGATAGCAGCACATAGGTGACAGCACGTCAAAGCCGAGCGCCCTTAGCGCGAAGGCATTGTGTTGGAACATTAAATGTATGACACGACAAGGCTAGTGCGTTACGAGGATAAGTTTAGCGAGGATGTGTAGCGTAGCGGAACCCGAGGTGAGCTTGAGGAGTAAGGTGCTAGCATGTGTCATACATAGGAGATAGATGCTAACTAGGTATGAGTAATAGACTAATAGCTTTCTTTGCATCTATCTCTATTGTGTTGTGTTGTGTGATTGAATGTTTAAGGTATAAATAGCCGATACCCAGACATATCGTCTGAGTACCGGTATTAGACTAGGCCTTTGCTTTGGCCTTAGTTGCAGCTTTGATCTCTAACTTGGCACGAGCCAGGTCAGCCTCAGCGCGTATGGTGGCAATCGCCACCTCGTTTGCTAATTCGATGTGCTGCATTTTGTTCCATGCCTGAGCATGTATTAAGCCCACCTCGGAGATTTGAACTCCGGTTTGGGCGATGTTATCTAACATCTCGGCACCACTGTATACGGCACCGATGAGCTTGTCTGTAGCTACCAATGTATTTTGCAAGGTAGCGTTAAACTGTTTTGTAGTACCCATGATGAATCTCCTAGGACTGGGTGGGTTGTGGACTTTGTTTTCTTGTCCTCTTACCCCGTGATAACGGGGGGGTGGGTCGTTAGATTTGTTTCCAGTACATTAGTACTGGCATCGTCTGCAAATAAAAAATTTTTGAAAAAACCTGCCATAGAAAAAATTTTTATGTTTTGCGTAAGAAGCAGTCTGTCTTACGGTTTATGTTTATTTGTTTGTGTAGCTAGGGAGTGAGCTGGCGATAGCCGAAGGCGGTAGCCAGATCACGAACCTATTTACGGGGTGGCGAGAGGTGAGGGAAGAGGAAGGTCCCCTGGGTTTAGTCTTCTTAAGTATATAGTCTTATATAGGCAGTCGAATATGACTGTACAAAAATGACTGGTCTATAGTATAGTCGTTTTTGACTGGTCACTTGAAGCCAGCTGATAACGTGTGTAGTCGCTTTATGCTATATCTGGTGCTATATTGTTATTATTGGTTTGGTTTCGGACTGTTATGGTTAAATGGTTAGTAGGAGAATAAAGGCTATGTGTGAAGTAGTTCGTGAGATGCGTGTTTTAATGGTGGATATGCAGTGCCCAGATTGCGGTAAGGGGCACATGCGCCCTACTGGGTTTATGCTGTGTAGAAATCCACCTGCCTATCCTCATGAATGTAACAAGTGTGGGTATGTTCTTTCATACCTGAATATTAGTTATCCTTACGCTAAATACAGCAGGGCGGTTAAATGATTATTAGGCACAGTCTACCCAACGGCGGTTTCACTAAGATGGACAGGGCAATATTCTCGAGAAGAGATCTTAGTGATGGCGCCAAGGTTTTGTATGGTTATTTGTGTGGTTTAAGGAACGGAGCTAACTTTACTGATCCTTACATGCAGACTGCGCTGCAGATTAGCCAAGTTGTGTTGTCTCGTAGGAAGAAAGAACTTAAAGCTGCTGGTTTGATTCTGGTGGAGCAACTGGGCCCTAGGGTTTACGTTGTTTACATTGGTCATTCTAAGATGTCGGCCGAGATGGTTAAAGCTTCTTGGACTTACGAAGATGCTGTAGTTTTGAGTACCGATAGTCCTGAAAGTGATGTTTAGTAGGTAGTAGGGGTTAATTGAGCGAGTGTACGAGGAGCGCCAGCGGAATCGTACACGATGCGACAATTAACCCTGTGATATTGTGCTTAACTATAAAAACCCGATATACTAAAAAAATAAAGTTAATTATTGGGAAATAGTTATGAGTGAGCTGTTAACAGTAGATATGTTCCGTAGCGTCCTGCCTGCACAGGTTAAGAAGTCTGTTAATCAAGAACTGGTAGATAGCGTTAATAATTTGCTGTCCGACCCGGAGTCTTTAGAAAAGTACCGGGATAATCTTCTTAGCTATACCAATGTCATGGCTAACGGTAGATTTAAGATTAAGAACTACCTTAGTGCCGTTAAGTACATTAGTCATAAGTTAGACGGTGATTCTAATACTCTGGCTTACACTAAGACCTTTCCAGATAAGATGCAGGGATTTATAACCCAAGGTGTTGTTCCTAAGGACATTGCTAGTTATATCTCTGCGTACAACAAAAGTAAGCTGGTAATGCTGATCTTTGAGCAGACGCTGGTACCTACTCATGTTTTGAACAATGCTGTGTTCCAGAAAGCTATCAATGTGCAGGCTGAGTTGATGGTTACCGCTTCTAGTGAAAAAGTTCGTAGTGACGCTGCCAATAGTTTGCTTACACATCTTAAGCCACCTGAAACCAAGAAGATCGAGTTGGACCTTGCTGTTACTAAAGATACCAGCATAGATGATATGCGAGCTGCTACCTTAGCTCTTGTGACTGCCCAGCGTGTTGCAGTTGAGCAGGGTGTTCATAGTGTTAAGGACATTGCTCACTCTCAGATCATAAGTGAAGCTGAATTTGAAGAGGTTTAATGAATATGGCTGTTGAAGGGATAGGTAAGCAGAAAACAGTTGAGCAGTATCTAAAAGATACTGATTACTCAGACATAGCTACATATTTACCCTCAGACTTCGCTTTTGAGTTCATTAACTTTATTAAGCTGGTTAACGGTACGAAAGGTGAGGAACATAAGTCCCCCATAGTTCACTACAAGATGCTTGATAAGATCGGCGGCAGATCTAAGAACATTGCTAACATGTGTCACCGTGGTATTGCTAAGACAGCAGTGCTAGGCGAGTATTTGTTTTTATACTTGGCTTGCTTCGGCAGTATCCCCGGGTTTGGTAAAATACCTCTAGCAATTTATGTATCAGACAGTATTGAGAACGGTGTGAAGAACATGCGTAAAAACTTGGAGTTCCGTTGGGAAAATTCTGAGTTTTTACAGAAGTATGTACCTACCACACGTTTCACTGACGTGCGTTGGGAGTTCCATAATGCATCAGGTGATGTTTTCATCATAAAAGGCTATGGCGCCAAGACAGGAGTTCGTGGAGCCAAGGAGCTAGGTACGAGACCTACCCTGGCTGTCCTGGATGACCTTGTGTCAGACGATGATGCTAAATCCCCTACAGTTATCGCCTCTATCGAAGCAACCGTCTACAAGGCTGTTGAGTACGCTCTACACCCTACCAAGTTTAAGATCATCTGGTCGGGTACTCCGTTTAACGCAAGAGATCCATTATATAAGGCGGTTGAGTCCGGCGCATGGGATGTTAACATGTACCCTGTGTGCGAGCAGTTTCCTTGTGAGAGAGAGGACTTTAGAAGTTCTTGGCCAGATCGATTCACGTATGATTATGTTTTGGACAAGTACACCAAGGCTCTGTACGCAGGTAAGATAGATGGCTTTAACCAGGAGCTAATGCTGAGAATTATGTCAGACGAAGATAGATTGATTCAGGATAGTGACATTCGCTGGTACAGTCGTAAAACGTTGCTGACCAATAAGAACAAGTTCAACTGGTACATCACCACTGACTTTGCAACCAGTGAGAAGAAGTCGGCTGATAACTCTGTCATATCCGTGTGGGCTTACAATTCAGCCGGTGAATGGTTCTGGGTGGACGGTATTGTTAAAAAACAGGATATGCACAAGAACGTCAATGACTTGTTCAGGTTGGTACAAGAGTATCGACCTATTTCTGTTGGTGTTGAGGTTAGTGGTCAGCAGGGAGGTTTCATACCTTTTATCCAGGCTGAGGGCATGCGAAGAAATAACTTCATTCATTTGGCTACTGAGGGTAACAATAACAACCCCGGTATACGGCCGGCCTCTAGCACCAGTAAGTTGGTACGTTTTAACGTCATGGTTCCTATGTTTAAGATGCACATGATCCACTTCCCTGAAGAAGTTAGGTACGGTCCTGAGGTCTCTCAATTTATTGAGGAATTAAGCTTAGTGTCAGCTAAAGGATTTAAAAGTGCACATGATGACTGTTCTGACACGATTTCTATGCTAGCATTGATGAATGCGTGGAAACCTGCAGAAGATGCGATAGCCATCGTGAATCCAGACAGTAACATCTGGGAGTTTGAAGAAGAGGAGGATTCCGACACTATGTCCTCCTATGTTGTTTAAACTTTCACGAGTATACTACTGTCATAATCACTAACGCAGGACTATGACATGCTTCTATCAGACCTCTTTAACCAGTTGGCTTACGGCCCGTTAAGCATGCTTAACATAGCAAGCACGGGCAAGATCCAACCTGAAGACTACCCCAAGATGGGGTCCTGTCTAAATACCGCTATTAACACAATGTTTGTTAGACTGAAGTTGTGCACTGAAGAAGAAGTGGTAATTCAGTTGTATGACCACATTACTGTCTACACAATAGACAAACAGTTTGCGGTAAACGGTGGTACAGATGAGCCTTACAAGTACCTAATCGATACGGCCATGGAGCCTTACAATAATACTTTGGTGAAGATCACCGGTGTGTATGATGAGGATGGTGTAGAGCTGGTTCTGAATGATTTGTCTGTGGCTGATTCTGTTATGACACCCCGGTACAACCAGATTCAAGTAGAGGAGCCTGTATCAACCAACTCGTTGGCTGTTACTTACTTGGCCAAGCCTGCAACACTTAACATCACTCCTACCACAGACCTTACTTCGATTGAGCTGGACGTACCAGATTACTTGGTTTTGCCTTTGGGCTACTTCATAGCTAGTCTGCTCATATCACCTATAGGCCAAGAAGGTTTGGGCGAGGGTAATAACTATTTGGCTAAGTACGAGGCTGCACTGATGGACATTACCAACAATGGTTTGTTCGTTATGGATGCTACCAGAGCTGACCAATTTGCTAATAACGGGTGGGTATAAAAGATGGCCAGAAGACACTCTAGAAGTGACATGGGCGAAGGTATCCCTAGCCAAGTAAACAAGTTTATGGATACTGCCTATGACCAAGTACTCTTATCAGCTAAGGTTCTAGAGACTAGAATTATCATGGTTGATAATGCTATTGATCTACTAACTGGCCAAGTTTTTGTCAAAGTTCTTACAGAACCCGTCACACTCTCAATTATGAACCCATCACCTTCTGGGGTTGTATGTGGGTTTACTTTAGAGCTCACAGATGGAGCCACCTACGGTGTTACTTGGTTCGATGGTATAAGGTGGGATTCTGGTGCTGCCCCGGCTTTGTCAGCAGAAGATGTACTTGGTTTCTACTCGCATGATGGTGGTGCTACTTGGGTAGGAGTGCACATGTTTCCAGGTGCTGTAGGTATCCAGGGCCCAGCTGGAGTTAATGGAACTGATGGAGCAACTGGTGCTACAGGTGCTACAGGTGCCGTAGGGCCTTCAGCGGTAGTTCTTACTGCACCAGAGAACATGTCCACAGGAGTTCTTTCTGCACTTACTACTGGAAGTAGTAACGCATTTTACGGTGATTATGCTGGTCTCGTAATCACCCAAGGTGTTAGAAACACAGCTGTTGGTGCTACTGCCTTATACAGCCTCACCGCAGGTAATAGAAATACAGCCGCTGGATTTGGTGCGCTACAGAACAACACCACAGGTAGTGATAATACAGCAATTGGCTTCGGTACTCTCATCGGTAATACAACAGGAGTTGACAACGTAGCCGTTGGGTATCAGTGTCTTTTTGAAAACACTACAGCATGGATGAACACAGGTGTTGGTACCTCCGCTCTTAGGTATAACACCACAGGTGAGTACAACGTAGCAATTGGATACAATTCCCTCAAGAACAACACCTTAGGTGATAACAACACAGCAATTGGTACTGAAGCTCTAGCATGGGTCACAACAGGTTCAGGAAACATTGGTATCGGAGGCTGTACAGCAGAAGGGACCCCTCTACCAGTATTTGGACTTTCCACTGGAAATAACCTCATTTCCATGGGCAGTACAGCAGTAACAGCAGCCCATATACAAGTTGCGTGGACAGTTGTATCTGATGAAAGAGATAAAACCAATTTTGCTCCTATACCACATGGTCTAGAATTTGTAACTAAGCTCAAGCCTACATCTTTTCAATTCCGTACAGAACGGGAAAGCGAAGAGACAAACGGCGGTGTAAGATATGGATTCAAAGCCCAAGACATTTTAGCGCTTGAGGGTAGTAACTCTGTAGTCATTGACGCTGATGACCCGGATAAGCTGCGTTATAACGAGTCGTCACTCATACCGATTTTGGTACAATCAATACAAGAACTTAGTGAAAAGTATGAGCTGTTGAATGAAAAATTTGAGGCTTATGTTTCAACGCATCCTTAATGCAGTTAATGTGTAGATAAATTAACTAATTGATAAACGGGTACAGATAATGGCCAGACGTAGTTCTAGAAATACTGTTGGTGAGGTTTACCCAAGTCAGGTGGACAAGTACACAAATACTGCCTATGACCAAGTATTGGCAGCCTCCAAAGTACTTGAGACCAGAATACTTATGGTCGATGATGCTATTGATCTACTGACTGGACAAATCTTTACTAAGGTCCTCACAGCTCCTACAACGCTCTCGATCATGAACCCATCTCCTGATGGAGTTGTGTGTGGGTTTACTCTAGAACTGACAGACGGAGCTACCCATGGCGTCACATGGTTTGATGGAATTAAATGGGATACAGGCGCTCCACCTACACTATCAGCTGAAGACGTACTTGGCTTTTACTCTTACGATGGTGGAGTAAGTTGGACTGGATTACACATGTCTCCCGGCGGCCTAGGACCCGCAGGACCTGCAGGACCTGCAGGACCTGATAGCTTTGCTGTAGAACCAATAGGCAACATTACTACTTCAGGGCTACCAAATAGAACATCAGGTGGTGATAACAACATAATAATTGGTGTTAGCACTGCAGCGATGCTAACGTCTGGCTACCAAAACGTAGGTATTGGAAACGAGTTACTTTATAGCAATACAACAGGCTACCAAAACGTAGCTCTTGGTCAATGGGCAATGTACAACAACACCACAGGTTACCAAAACGTAGGTATTGGTATGAGCGCTTTAGGCTCTACTACAGGCTACGCAAACGTAGGTGTTGGTTACAGAGCTTTAGTTAATACCTCGACAGGAATTGGAGGTACAGCAGTTGGTTTTGAAGCACTTAGTGGAACTTTTGGTGGCAGCCAAACCGCTGTTGGATACAGGGCACTAACAGCAAGTAACGGTGGTGGTAACAATACAGCAGTTGGTTATAGTGCTTTGTGGAAAACAATTTCGGGCAATAATAATACTGCCTTAGGCCATCAAGCAATGTACAACAATAACGGTGGGCATGATAATACGGCCATTGGTTACCAAGCGCTCAACTATTGCACCAGTGGTGACGAAAACACTGCTATTGGCTGGCGTGCTCTTTTTTACACTACAGGTGACCACAATGTAGGAATTGGTTTAGAAGCAGGTAAAAACATTTCTACAGGATCAGGCAACATTGTAATTGGTTCAATTAATTCTTCTGGAATTTACTTACCAATGGTTGATATGGCTACTAGTAACGACATAATCAGCATGGGACACACATCAGTATCAGCAGCCCATGTAGCAGTTGCATGGACAACTGTTTCTGATGCGAGAGATAAAACTAATTTTGCCCCTGTATCTCATGGATTAGACTTCGTAAGTAAACTAAAACCTACTGCATACCAGTTCAGGACTGAACGTGGAAGTGAAGAAACAAATGGCGGGGTACGTTATGGATTTTTAGCTCAGGACATCTTGGCTCTTGAAGGAGATAGTCCAGTTGTGATTGATGCTGATGATCCTGACAAGTTGCGCTATAACGAGTCCTCGCTAATACCAATTTTGGTAAAAGCGCTCCAAGAACTCAAAGCAGAATTTGACGAATATAAGGCGACCCACTAATGGAAATGACACCAGAAAGAATTGCACAATCTTATAGTGCAGCAATGGATAGCGTTAACCTGATTAACGATTTGAAAGCGAAAGGTGCACTTACTGAAGAAGAGCTTGATCGTGTATCTCGTAACCAAGAACATCTATCGATCATGCTTGGCAAAGACTTTTGGACAACAGAGGATCTAGCACCCTTTGTGCAAGCTGTTGCGGTTGTCGTCTAGTGTTTAGTCTTCGTAGGATAATGCGACAGAGGCCTCCTGGCTATGTGTATAGCCCACCTACTATAGCTAACATCGGCATACCCACAATAATAAATAACCCCAATACGTATGGTGTCGCTGATTCCGATGGCTTTGGCATATCTGTAGCTTGTTCTAACACGCATACCACTATTGGTGCATTCAAGGAAGATATAGAGGGTGTTGGTAATGCAGGAAAAGTATACATCTATTTAAACTCAACCGGGGAACTACTGCATGTATTAGAGAATCCCAATTACTCATCCGTGTATGCCACAGGCGATAGTTTTGGTAATATGGTCGCCTGCTCAGAAACTTACTCTGTTGTCGGAGTTCCTTATGAAGATGATGTAAGTGGAAGAAGTTCCGGAGTAGCCTATGTGTATGATACAGCCTCTGGCTCTCTATTACATACATGGGTTGATCCTAACCCTTACGGGACACCTGCTGGTGATCGGTTTGGTTTTGCTATTAGCTGTTCTGATAGTTACGCTGTAGTTGGCGCTCCCTATGAAGATAATGCACTATACAATTCAGTTGGCGCAGCATACATCTATGATATTGTGACTGGCTCCCTTCTTTATACACTAGACAATCCCAATGTCGGTATTGATAGTGTTAATTACGACTACTTTGGGTGGTCCGTTGGCTGTTCTGAAACGTATTCCATTGTAGGAGCAGACAGCGTATCTAGTACTATTGGTGCAGGTAATAACTCTGGTTGTGCTTATATCTATCTAAATGCAACGGGTGCTCTATTACACACATTAGTAAATCCCAACGCTGACTCAGTACCTGATTGGGATAACTTTGGTACGTCAGTTGCTTGTTCTGAGTTGTACTCCGTGGTTGGAGTACCTTACGAAACTGGCGGGGATGGTGCCTTTAACTCGGTAGGTCGGGTTTACGTATTCCAGAACTCTACTGGAAACCTAATACACACTCTGGAACATCCTGATGTCCCTGAATCTTATCTATATTTTGGGTGGTCTGTTAGCTGCACGGATAAGTTAGTTATTGTGGGTACTGATGATGGTAGGGGTGTACCAGAAGCTGCTAAATTCTACATTTATGACATAGTTACTGGTGCACTATTAGTTGCACGAAGTGAGGCAGGAGATCAAGAATGGGAAGCTATTGCACAAATTGTAAGTATTTCTGACACTCATTGTGTAGTAAGTCATGAAGGTGCTCCCAATGGTGGTAGCGCTAGACTTTACTCATTGCTTTAGGTAGGGCACCAAATGTTTAATTTACGTAGAATGATGAAGCAGAGGCCTTTGGGGTATGTGTATAATCCTGCTCCTTTGTACAGTCTTAGTGAGCCCATAACGATAGATAATCCAAATACTTATGGGACAGCTTCAGGTGATAATTTTGGTAATTCAGTGGCTACTTCACCCACTTACACCATTATTGGGGCTAGTAGTGAGGATGACGCGGGTGGTTTAAGTTCTGGTAAGGCTTATATATTTCTTAACTCAACTGCTGCCCTACTACATACATTGGATAACCCTAACCACTATGGTACCTCTGCAAGTGACTATTTTGGTAGGGTAGTTGATTGCTCAGAAAAATACTCACTTGTTAGTGCTTGGGAACAGAGTGCTGAGGGTATTTATGTTGGCGTAGCTTACGTGTTTGACAATGCTACCGGTGCATTACTTCATACTCTAGAAAATCCAAATGCCTATGGCACCGATGCTTGGGACTTTTTTGGTAGTGCAGTGGCTTGCACTGATACTCATGCTGTCATTGGTGCTTACTCTGAGGGTGATGCGAGTGGGACAAAATCAGGGAAAGCATATATTTTCAACATAGTTACTGGAGCGCTGCTATATACATTAGATAATCCCAATCCTTACGGCACTTCTTTAAACGACTTCTTTGGTTATTCTGTAGATTGCACCGACACTTACACTATTGTTGGGGCCTTATATGAAGATGAGACTGATAATACAGATTCAGGTAAAGCGTACATTTTTCTAAATTCAACCGGTGCGCTGCACAAGACATTAGATAATCCAAATGCCTTTGGCACGTCTGGTAGTGATTTCTTCGGTAATGCGGTTGCTTGCTCTGAATTGTATTCTGTAGTGGGTGCTTTTCGTGAGGATGGTGTGATTGATTATACAGATGCAGGTAAAGCTTACATATTCCTTAATTCCACAGGTGCTTTGCTACACACATTAGAAAACCCTGAGCCTTACGGCACTAGATACCGAAGCTATTTTGGCTTTAGTGTGGACTGTACTGACAATTACACTATTGTTGGTGCTTCCGAGGAAGATGAAGTTGGTAATACAAAATCAGGCAAGGTTTTTATTTTCAATAGTGCTACCGGAGAGTTATTATCCACATTAAATAACCCTAATGCTTATGGCACAAGTAAAGATGATAGGTTTGGCTATAGTGTGAGCTGCACTGATACCCACGCTATTATTGGTACGTTTCAGGAAGATGAGGCTGGTGGTACAGGTTCAGGCAAGGCTTACATTTATTCACTAATAGGTTAGGTAGTTATAGTGCTACCATGTCACACAACGTAATTAACTAAAAGCAGGATGGGACAGAATATGAGTCAATTAAAAGAAACAAGAGTAAATCGTGGCTATGAGCAGATCACAGTACTGAGTTCCTCTACAGGCATCAATGGTGCTGCTGGTGCTACACTGGCTGTCATAGTTGTTGAAGGGCAGAATGTACGTTACCGTGACGATGGTACTGATCCATCTGCTTCTGTTGGTATGCCCGTTCCTGCTGGCGCCAGCATCAACTACGATGGTACATTTGATGACCTACGGTTTATCGAAGTAGCTGCAGGTGCAATCCTTAATATTTCCTATTACTCTTAAGGGAGAACTGCTATGTCTATCAGCATTACTGGCAATAATGTATCCGCAAATTCAGAGAGTGCCGAACTAGCGTCAGATTCAGCCATTGCCGCGTCAACGTCAGAAGGCAATGCACTCACCTACCGTAACGCAGCACAGACCGCACAGACAGCCGCAGAGTTAGCTGAAACTAATGCAGAAACAGCATGGAATACCTTTGATAAAATCTGGTTAGGTAATAAGTCAGTAGAGCCAACACTGGATAACCAAGGTGCAGCGTTAGTGGCAGGTCAGGTCTATTACAATGATGTTGAAGATACCTTCAAGTTTTATGATGGTACGGTGTGGAACGCACAGAACATTATTGATGCGGTACTAGAAACCAACGTATCGACAGCGGCAATGCAGTTCGTTCTCGATGAAGACGATATGGCTTCTAACAGTCCGACCAAACTAGCAACGCAGCAATCTATTAAAGCATTTGTAGACCGCGATCACTTCTTTTCTAACGAAGGTACATGGTTGGATAATGAAACCCGTACTTTCACGTTAGATACACCACTAAAAGCCTATGGTAAAGCGCATGTAACAATCCAAGATGAAACGCCACAGCTAGGGTTGACTAACAACGACTGGTCTATCGAAGCAAACGATACGAGATGGGATACGCAAGGTGCGCCACAAGAATATTTTACAACAGACCTTGGGTTTGATTTTACAAAGAAGACAAAAGGTTGGAGTGTACTTACTGCGCCTACAGGTACATTCACCGATGCAGATCGTGGCCTGTTTATAGCAAGGGATGGTGCGGCAGATGGCACGATCTATGAGGTTTACGATGACTTAACTACCTGTTATGTGAGTGTAGCATCTTCAGATGGTAATCAAGTATTACCATTGATAGGTACGGAAACACCTAACCCCATTCCCTACACTGAGTTTATTACTGGTGGTGGTGCTGTACTGGCAGATGGCAGTCTAGGAAACCCAACCGCAGGTTATGTTTTTGCGTCTTCCCAGTATGACCTAACTACCATTACTAACATCACATCTACTGCGGCATTAACAAGTTCAGATATTGAATGGATTTCCGCAACGCAAGCTATTTTAATTGTGGGTAGTAGTACAGCCGCAGAAAGTAAAGTTCACCTAATCGAAAGTGACGTAAATGGAGTTTGGAGCAGCATAAGTGAGGTAAGTTTTAACTTTGCAGCAAGTAGAGTATGGATAAACAAACTAGATACTGGACTGTACTTGGCGGTAGCAGGAGCAAATCCAAGTCCGAAGTGGCAAACCTTCGATGTGACTGCAACCACCATAACAACAAAAAACAGTGGCCTGATGTATACAGCCAACTATGGCAAGTACCTTGCCAAACCACACGTTCTTGATCCGTCGAACATTATAGTCAGCATGTCCGACAATGCACCCTCCTTCCCAAATTCCTGTTATTTTGAATTTACAGTACCTACTGCCGATGGCAATATGCCGAGTGGTACTGTGTGGTCTTTCTCTGGTGATGCTTCAAGGAACAGTTCATCGGAGGGTTCGCACTTTTTAGAATTTCCATCTGCGTATATAACTGCCCACGGGGAAGGTGGGTATAGTTTTCTTGACGTAGGAAATAAAGGTAATTCAACGGCAGTTGGTCAGCACAAAGTTGCTGACGGGGGTGGTCACTTTATAAGAAAAGTAAGTGAGACAACCTTCATTGCCGCCTACCATAGAAGTGCCAGACTGTACTCAGTATCAGGTACTACAGTAACCGAAGAATCTGTGATTGATTTTACTGACTTGGCAAACTCGAGTGCAGTTTTGAATGGTAGACTTCATGTGTTAGTAAGTCCGACATTGCTGTGGTATTGGGATTCTCCAAAGTCTATTTGGCATGAAGTCACTATTTCTGGTGCTACACTGACAAGAACCGGAAAGACCCTAGCGGATAGTGGTGCTATTGAAGGGCTTGCACGACAAGAAGTACACCTAAACCCGTTTGCTGCCGATGAATACATCGTACCTCAACTTGATAGCACAGGTTTGAGATTAGCCAACTATAAGTTGTACCCCGCAATAGCTAACCCCTATGTTGGTTCTTTTACGGCTGTCTACAAGCGCGAAATGGCAGACGCTAGGCTTTACACAACCGTCAATTCAGTGACCCCTACAGAGACTTTAAATGGTGGCGCACTTTATTATTCAATGGCAAAAAATGTGACGTTGAATGGTACTGAACTAGACAGGGCAGATTTTATTGGGATGGGAACTACGCACCAACCTGCTGCACCTATCGTAACAAACTTCCCCGTTCCAACTTCGTTAGGCGCAGCAAATCTCCCTATGTACACTCCCCCTGATAACTTTGAACTTTCGGTTGAAATCTCCCCTGGAAGATGGGTATTGGCGACAAACCGTACACTCCCTGTGGATACTTTAGATATTACGGTTGTGGACTTTCCTAGTGAATGGGATTTAACTTCTCATACAATCACCCAATACGACTTAGCAACACCACTATCACTATCTGCGCTTGCTTGCTCTAACCGCCAAGGTGTCCATAAACTGGGTGAAAACTTAGTGATGTACTCAACGGGTGCAGGTGGAGCAGCTAATGGTTTCGTGCATACAGTCGTAAGTTTTGACGCTTCCGGTGTACCTACTATTTTAGATCAGGTTCTAACGGAAGAAACAAGCGTAATAAAGCTAAAGAGAACACATACGGTAAATTTAGGAGGTGGCTATGGTGCTACGGTTTATGACAGTTCCGATTTGAATATGCGTTACATCGTCTGGTACTGGGATGGGGTATCACTTACCGTCAATAAGCAGGTAGGCAGCTATGCTTCCATTGGTACTCTGGATGACACTTGGTGGGGCGATACTAATAAGAAGGATATGTTTTTAGCAAAAAGGGTAGAACACGACCCTAATGGCGAATTGATTTATATACAAACTCATTACAAGGCGGCATTGCTTAAACTTAATAAAACTACATTGACATTTAGTAAAGTCTATAATCTGCATGAAACAACTAAGGGCTATAGTGATTTTGCGGTGTACCTGGAAAGTGATGAGCTTGTTAAAATATCCGCGAATACAGGGCCGGAAAATACTTCATACGCAAAAATAGACAAACATATTTGGGATATGTCTAATGGGTGGAATGTGGCAAATACTCCATCAGTCATCGAGTATAGCGTTACAAGAATAAGTGATCGTACCGCGTGGGATTGGTCTAAATTGTACCATTTAGGCGGGGGAATCTATTTCCAAAAGCATAGCAATCCACTGGGTTGGAACTGGACTGTCGGTTACTCTGGGCACATGATTGATGCGGTACTTACTGATAACACCGCACCTGCGGTAAACCTAGCTAATTACTCTAAAGCCTATTGCACAGGGGGTTTCATCGTTAAGTTTGACCCGAGCGACCCTGGAAAGGGGGTGCATCAGTGGTCTATAGATGTAGCTGCTAACGAGATTTTCCATGAAGTCGGTGCGGTACTAACATCAGTTAGTGCGACCGCACTTAGCACTAAGTTGATTGCGTCTAATAGAACAACAGTGACAGGCGGTACAGATGGCGATTGGTACTACTGTGATTCAGATACCTCAAATAATAATTGGGTTTTAAGTCCCCTCAACACCGTTGAGGACGCTTTAGCAAAAGCCAATGTGCGTACATCCAATAGGACTACTCTAGCTAAATTAAACGGTGCAACTTATAAGGCAAGTTTGGGTATTCCAGAATACTTCTCAATCGCGGTTTATGCAGAAGGTGGCGCAACAGTTAGTGACATAGTTTTGAATTATGATGCTCAAATACAT
>ERZ767114.804-NODE-804-length-16194-cov-3.707328_pt1 | contig 16194 bp, 16 predicted proteins | sample MGYA00374952_ERZ767114 | MGnify/ENA primary metagenome ERZ767114 (study PRJEB28939, sample SAMN06267156) | marine metagenome | isolation source: Columbia River Estuary | place: USA:Columbia River Estuary, USA | collected 2012-05-05 ...
TCTCTAACTTATTGCTGAGCGTCAATCCCTTGGGAATAGTATAGGCTTGGTTCTTCCCTCCATGGCAGTGTACCAACACATATACAATTTTATGCTCATTTTTACAATCTCAAGCTTATTTGTCAACCATTTCACCAAGTGTGCTTGCAGTAATAGTAACTCCATTATTTAAACGGCGGGTGGTCTGTGTTTCTGCCAAATTTTGGGTGCCGACACAAGTTACATGATACGATGACATACCACCATTAAACGACCCAGTGATTCCAGAAATCGCTATTGGAATATACCATTCTGTCGGGAAACGTTCTGATTTACCCTCGTGCGTTCTTCCAATGAATGATAGTTTCAAAATGCCATGTGGTGATGATGAATAACTTTTTAGATGTTGTCTAGCAGTGGCTAACAATTCTACAAATTGTCCACCATTTGGTTCGGTCAATGTGAAATCAATATTTGTATTAGCATTACTATGTCGCACATTAGAAAAGGATGTTATTGTTCGCATTGATATATTACCAATGTGAATCCTAGCCATTTTTGTGTTATCTGCTATCAATACACTATGTTCGTCACTTTGAATAATACTTGCATATTCACCTGATGAAAATGTAGACAACTTACCACCATTTTCTTGATATATAGTCTCTGCAACTATATATAATTCAATGTTGTAATTGACCATATCAAACATATCCAATTCATTGGGTTCATATACTGTTGAGTCGTCAATTGCCATTTGTTATAATCCTATAGATGATAATGTGATTGGTACTATTAATTTCATTTCGGGCTCAAGATCATACATAGGATTAACAATATTGTCCCTATTAAATAGTGTGAAAATCCACCAAACGCTAGCATCTCCATACAGATCAAATGCCAACAAATCTGGGCGATGCTTGTACTTCGATTCAACCGTGATTGTCTTGGTGTCATTGGTGAGTGTTATTGGAGGTACATAATTTCCAAGATATTTTGCATTCATCGGAGTATTACGGTACATGCTTGTATTATTGTATTTTGCCATTAAATAAATCCTTTAGAATACAGATTTCCTTTTGCAAATTCATCCAAACTAAACTCTTTTGCTACAGTCGTTGGGTTGTATTGTGTCAAAAGTTCTATCGTAATTGATATTGATGTTGGTACTTTCGCAGGTGTGTCATCATCTGTTATTATTTCCATATAATCAATATCATTGTTTAGGTAATATGTCACACCTGCAACCAATACTGGTACTTTATGGTACATATGTTCCCCATACGCACTGAAAAGCAATACTGGTGGTGGTGTTCCTCGTTCCTCATCAGTTTCGCCAAAATTCATTTTGGTAACCACTTTGAGAAAGTGCATAACGCCCAATAAGTATTTTGCATCAGCCTGTGTTTGTTGGAAAAATTCGCCCGTCACTGACAATGTCTGTGCCTGAGATTTTCCGAAAGCATGTGGTTGATAATTGGTATGAGCCAAATCATACTTACTATATTCAATTTGTGTAGCAGACATGATGGCAGGGGTGAATGGGAATATAATTCCCTTGCCATTGTCACCACCAAACTCCCTCAGTATTGCACCAGGACCTTGAAGGGCTTGTGAGTAGGCACCTTTAACTACTAGTTTGGCTCTCAGATCACTCATCTGTCATTCTCTTGAATATGAAATCAAATAATGAGTCATTCATTTTTCCAAAAAATTCAACGAATGCTTTCTTCTTTTCTTCAATACTATCTTCACCAGACATTACTGCCCTAAAATCACTAGCACTCATTCCATCTTTATATATAGGCAATGATGTAAAGTACACAATGCCAGAACTCACAGGGCGAAGATTTTTCATATCTATAGGCAATTCTACCATGGTGTCACTTGGCTTCAATCTACCGGCATCTTTCTCAGAAAATGCCAATACAACCACGGTCGTTTCTGGGTCTCTGTTAACTTTTGTCACATCTGGCTTGTACGGTTGGGTGTCTACAATATGTTGTTGTGATATGCCAAACATACCACTGATTATGCGTTTCTTTTCTTCGAATGTGAATGGATCAGTAGAATAATCCTCTGTAGCATGAAGTCTTTGTTGCTTTTCCCCAAATGTGGTGGCGATAAATACATTAGATGAACCAAATTTGTTAGTCAGGGAGTTATATAATTCCTTATGCCCTAAATGCATTGGTTGAAATCTTCCACCATAAAAAACTGCGATATTAGTCGCGGTGTTACTCTCGGTAAGTTGTGCCAGTCTCATGTAAAATACTCCTATTAAATGTATTTATGCTTGTATGAATGTCTATACTTAATCGAGCGATAAATTGACAAGCAACATGTATGTGATAACATATATTATACGAGGTAAGTTTTTCATGACCAAAAAAGTTAACTATTTAAACAACAGAGAACTCTTAAAGGAAATACATAAAAGTAAAATAAGTTTTTCATTTATTGAAGATGAAAAATTCTTCCATTTCGATGGGATTGTGGATTCATTAACAGATTTAGACGATATAGTATCACCAGAAGACAACACCACAATGATTCATTCTCCATCCATCGTGGATGCAAAACAGAAACGAGCAAATAGAATAGCTACACAAAGATTTGAAGTAGCAATGGCTGAGTGGACGGCTGATGAAAATGCAAAAGCACGGGACAAGCCACGACCAGTTGACTTTAAATTCAGTGGGGAGTTAATACCAGTTTCTGATCTAGTGATCAGGGTAATGTCTTTTGATCATGTCCCAGTAGAACACGGACGAAAGAAAACATTAAAAAGTGTTGCCGATAGACACGCAAAATGTAACTTCCCACCATTCAAGCACGTTACGCTATCCGATGGTGCGGTTTGGCGTGAAGTCGTTAGGTCACATTGGAAGGGAGATTTGGTTACTGGAAAATTCTCTACTAACCATGGAAGAATCACAGAACGACTTGGTGGCATGATGATCACACTAAGTAAACGATATAGTATGAAAGCCAATTGGAGAGGATACACTTACGTAGATGAAATGCGTAGTCAAGCATTGGTACAACTGAGTCAAATCGGACTTCAGTTCAATGAGGCGAAGGGGGATAATCCATTCGCATATTACACTGCAACAATGTCAAATTCATTTACTAGGGTATTTAATATGGAAAAGAGAAACCAAGGAATCCGAGATGATCTGCTTCAGGAAACTGGTCAGATGCCTAGTTTTACTAGACAAGTGGAGCATGATATGGCAAATCACTTCGCACGGGAATCGCACGATTCAAACAACACACCTGATTAATAGGAACAAATATTTTGAATAATCTTTTCAAGAAAGCAGCAGTTTTCACGGACATACATTTCGGTTTAAAAAACAATAGCAAACTTCACAACGAAGACTGTGTGAGGTTTGTTAAATGGTTCATCAAACAGGCAAAGGAATCGGGTTGTGAAACTTGTATTTTCACTGGGGATTGGAGTAATTCACGAAGCACAATCAACGTAAGCACTCTTAACTATTCTGTCATGTGTATTGCTCTACTGTCTGAAGCATTTGAGAATGTTTATTTGATTATGGGTAACCACGATCTGTATTATCGAGAAAAGCGAGATTTGAACAGCATGCCATATGCCGATCTACATGACAATGTACATATAATCGGGAATGAGCGTATCGAACAAGGTAATGTGGCATTCATCCCATGGCTAGTTGAAGACGAGTGGGAGTCCATGAAACAAATCACATCCAAATACATTTTTGGTCATTTTGAGTTACCACATTTTAAGATGAATGCCATGGTTACTATGCCAGATAATGGCAGATTGCAGGGTGAACATTTCACCACTCCAGATTATGTATTCAGCGGACACTTTCACAAGAGACAAAATCGAGGGAAAATTCATTACATTGGTAATCCATTTCCACACAATTATGCAGATGCGTGGGATGATGATCGTGGGATGATGATATTAGAATGGGGTGGAGTTCCTGAATATCGTAATTGGGAAGATGGTCCTAGATATAGAACGGTGGCGCTCAGTAAATTAATTGATGATGGTGAGAGTTTCTTGAATAGTAACACATATTGTCGAGTCACACTCGATGTTGGGGTTTCATATGAGGAGGCGGTATTCATCAAGGAAACATATTCTCAACAATACAATCTTCGTGAAATAGCATTATTGCCTTCGAAGAAAGAAGATCACTCTACGGAGTGGGGCGAAACACCAGAATCAGAAATACAAAACGTAGACCAAATCGTATACTCTCAACTCAAGTCAGTAGATAGTAATTCAATTAACAGTAACAAACTAATGGAAATTTACTCACAACTATGATAACTCTGAAAAATATAACGTTAAAGAATTTTATGTCAGTGGGACAAGTAACACAGGCAGTCAATTTTACAGATGCTGGATTGACATTGGTTCTTGGTAACAACTTAGACCTCGGCGGTGATGGTTCACGCAATGGTACTGGAAAGACTACCATCTTAAATTCACTAAGTTATGGATTATATGGGGATGCCATAAGCAACATCAAGCGTGACCATTTGATCAATAAGACAAATAATAAAGGCATGATGGTCACTGTGGAGTTTGAAAAGGATGGTGTTGATTATAGAATCGAGCGTGGACGAAAGCCCAATGTATTCAAATTCATTGTTAATGATCAACGCAACGACGATGATGCCACCGATGATGGTCAAGGTGAAGGGAAACTAACTCAAGAAGAAATCAATAAAATTCTTGGAATGGGGCATGTCATGTTTAAGCACACTGTGGCTTTGAATACCTACACTGAACCATTTCTGAGTATGAATGCTGCGGATCAGCGAAATTTAATTGAACAGTTATTGGGGATGACCATGTTATCCGACAAAGCTACGGTATTAAAGGAATTGATAAAATCAACAAAGGAAGGCATCAAGGAAGAAGAATACAAAAATAAAGGCATAGAAGATGCCAATACTGCTATTACCAACAGTGTCACTTCTATGGAAACTAAACAACAAGTGTGGAAAAAGAACAAAGAAAGTTCAATTACTGAATTGCAACAATCTCTTTCCGTATTACAGGAACTTGACATAGATGACGAATTGAAATCTCATGATGCAGTAGTTGCATATAATGCAGCAGATTCTAGTATCAGACAATTCAACAAAGATATTAAACAGTTAGAAACTACCAAAACTACTGAGGAATCACGATTGGTTCGCTACTACGAAGAACTTGTTAGTTTACAGAATAACGAATGTCACACATGTGGGCAATCATTAAAAGAAGGCAAGCACAAAGAATTATTAGACACGAAAGAATCTGCGATCAATAACTTGGTTACCACAATCACAGAATTAGAGGAAGCTATTGCTATTCTCGTTGATTCGGTGAGTAGTACGGTCATAGCAGATAGTAAGCCAAGTACATTCTATAACAAAATCGCGGAGGCACACGATCACAAAAATAAAATTGCCAAAGTCGAAATGCAAATAGAAGTAAAGACACAGGAATCAGATCCATACACAGAACAAATAGAAACCCTGAGAACTGAAGGGATTCAGGAAATGTCATGGGATCGTATGAATGATTTGACGAGTCTGTTGAACCACCAAGATTTCCTGTTAAAGTTATTGACGAACAAAGATTCATTCATTCGTAAACGTATCATCGAGCAAAATTTAGGATACTTAAATTCTAGATTGGCGCATTACCTAGAACTACTTGGATTACCACATGAAGTAACGTTCCAATCTGACCTTTCTGTGGAGATCATGGAACTAGGACGAGGTCTAGATTTTGATAATTTAAGTCGAGGTGAACGTAATCGTCTTATTTTGGGATTGAGTTGGTCATTCCGAGATGTGTTTGAGAGTATGAATGCACCTATAAACTTCTTGGCAGTTGATGAATTAGTGGATAGTGGATTAGATACTAATGGGGTCGAGGCGGCCATGCGGATATTGAAAGATATGGGACGATCAAATAACAAGAATGTATTTTTGATCAGTCACCGTGATGAATTAGTCGGCAGAGTTGGACATACTCTACAGGTTATAAAAGAAAATGGATTTACATCATTTTCTACTGGTTCTGATTACGTCCAAGTATAACTAATTTAAGTCCATAAATAGATCCACAGAGGAAATTTTATGGACTTGGGACATTGGGAGTATGATGCGGAGTTTGATCCAGAAGAATGGTTCGGATTCATTTACCGCATCATAGACCTTGATAGCAATCAGGAATATATAGGGAAAAAACAATTTCAAAGTAAGACACGAAAAGCAGTCAAAGGTAGAAAGAATAAGAAAATAGTTTACAAAGACTCTAAGTGGCGATCTTACACCAGTTCTTCTACGCACATAAATGCTGCTATAGAAGAACGTGGCAAGGACAGGTTTCGATTTATAATTGAATCTTTGCATAAATCAAAAGGTTCGCTATACTATGCTGAAGTCGAGCGACAAGTATTTGAAAATGTACTTCGAGAACGAATGGAAGATGGTATTACACCAAAATATTACAATAGACAGATTGGCGGGGTTAAATTCATCCCACCAATTGAATTATTAGAAGAAAAAGAGTCAAGAAACAAAAAAGTTTGACAAAAGTAAAATCTTAGTCTATAGTATTATCTAACAAAATTTTACATACAATGTATGTACTCTGGCACGCAACATAAATAAAAACTCTGGCATGTAAATTCTGGCTTTTCAAACCTTGGCACGTATTCTGTGGCACAAATCCATCTAAAAACTCTGGCATGTAAATTCTGGCTTTTCAAACTCTGGCACGCATTCTGTGGCACAAATCCATCTAAAAACTCTGGCATGTAAATTCTGGCTAATTAAGCAACACTATTCGATTATTATAATCCACCTTGAGGGTTCCAAGTATTACTTGTAGGATCTGGATCTGGTGAGTTGCATGTCTATACGCTGATTTGACAAATCAAAACGAGTAAGCTCTCCTGACTATTGGAACTTACGGGTAGTCCACAAACGCTGCAATGATTGTGGATGTTCCTGCGTTGTAAAGCGGATTTAATAGGGTATCGCTCAACCGCCCTTCCTTTGCGTAAAAGGTTTTCCATTGCAGAGTGACACCAGTTTACTGGTGGGATGATCGAGAATGTAGATCAGGCACGCTTGGCTTCGTAGAGGCTAAGTGTGTCTGGAAATCCTGAGAATATAGCATTATAAAGATTATAGGGATAATTTGTTAATCAACATTTGCATTGTTTTAGAGCCTAGAAATGTATTAGAAAATGGCTTGAGCGACAGCGAAAAGCCTGTTAGCGCAAGCTAACATAAAACACCTTATACGCCACACACAGTTACGTCTTAAAACATCACAGATACTCTTGCCCTTTAATACCATTTCTTGATTCTATAATCTTATTCAATTTTAGCATGATAGCATTTATTTGGTATGGACTGCATTGGTATAAATCCCCCAATGATATATGGCTATTCAATGCTATATCAAATACTCTCCCCTCAATAATCTCTTGCTGTTTCTTGTATTTTGTCATCAACTCACGAATTTTGCTTGGCGCTGTCATCATGAGTTCTACATGAAAAAACGGAATGGATCAACCTCTATCTCAGTATGAATTTCTTTAGAGCAATTACTGCATGTCCCTGATATTTTCTTATCAAATATACCGACTACTAGATTATTGATTGCATCGGAAATTTTGGTGTATTTTCTTCTATCAATATTTGAAATGAACTCAGTGATCACATCTTTGTCAGTGTATGTTCCATTTTCATCTGTAATTGACACAATAGAATCGGAAACCATTGCACTAAGTTCCACAGCCTGTGATGCAATATACTCATTGTATAGTTGGCGTTTCTGTTCTTCTGATATCCCGTCATCTGCCATAGCCTCAATGACACGTTTACTGTTATGTGAGTTTTTCGTGGCATCTATTTGTGTTTTTAATGTATATGGCTTGATATTGACAGTAACATCACCAATTTCAATTGAATCAACTCCAGATAAATCAGATACTCTAGTTAATAACGATGGGATATCAATAGAATATTCAGTTTCATTCTTACACTCTGGGCACGTGAGGATCATATCCAGATTCTCACCGTAACTGGCCTGCCTTATGCCTAGTAGTATTGGATCAACATCACATATAGGCATATTGGCTGCATTTTTAATAGATGGAATACAACTTTCTATTAAGTGGAATAGGCCATTGCCATTATATAATGCATCCGCGCTTTTTATTTCAATCTCGTCACGTACAGTCATTGGATATATCCCCAATTCAAGATCGGTTGACAACTCCAACGGTGAGTCGTAATATTTTCCTTTGCTTGGTAATGGTACATACATGTCTACTTTTCTAAAGTGACTTGCCAATGGATTTGTTTTCATAGTAGTTAATTTCCTCGATAAATATATAGATGCTAAATACTATAGCGTCTATTGGTAATATTATTTATCAACGCATATAATACGGAAATTATTGATGGCAAATAACACAACAGACATTCACATTGGCGATGAAATGGTACGGGTACCATCATGGGCGACGGAAGAAACACAACAGGAATTTATTAAACTAGCCAAAGAAACCAAAGGAATTAGTGAAAAGGGATTAAAATCACTTATAGATATTTGCGACAGTGCAAAGGCTACCACTGGTGGTGTGTTTAGTAGTGGTAGAAAACTCGATAAAATTTTATCATCCATTGGTACTAGCACCAAATCAAGCAATGAACAAAATGATGCATTGATTCGCTCAGTGAAGGCGTTGGAGGGTGGGATAGCCAAACAGAATCAATCTACAGACACCGTAACATCACCTAAAAACAACAAAAATAACAAGGAAAAAGATAACGAGTCCATTACTAGTATAATTTCTAATAAACTGCGATCTGTAGCAAATATGTTATCTCCGAAAGGAACATTCGGTGCGTCTATATCGGATGCATCAAAGAATATTGGTGACTCATTTGGAGACAAGGGAACGATAGCAAAAGGAACAAAGAGTCTGCGTAAATCATTAGATGGCGTAGCAGAAGGTTCTGGTGGAATGGCACGAGCAGCAACTGTTGCCCAAACTGGATTAAAGGCGGTTGGTGCTTTTGCTAAAACATTAGGTCCAATCGGCGCCATATTTTCTGCATTGGGTTCTGTAGTTGGTGCTACCGTAAGTGTGGCACAAGAATTTAGTAAATCGATGGCCGATACTATGGATACTGGTTTGGGAGTTGCTACGAATTTTGTGTCATTGAATATGTCCGCGGCGAATTTAGGATTAAACCTAGACCAATTTGGTGATCTAGTATCAAGAAACCATAAGGTAATGCGGTTATTTGGGGATAATACAGCGCGTGGTGCAGAAAACTATGCAATGTATGCCCAATCTCAAATGGATTCAGCTTCTCAATTTGGTTATTTTGGTAATTCTGCAAAAGAATATGGAGAATTATTGGCAGACGAAATGGAGATGGCAAGATTGCGAGGTGCGACTGAATCAACCCAATTAAAAAAGGCCGCGAGTGGATTTAATGATGTGTATAAATCCCAACTTGCCCTTGCTGACCTAAATGGACAGGACGTAAAAGACCGAATGGCAGCCCGTCAGGCACAGTCAGTGAACTACAATGCATTGGATGTAGCAGCACAGTATGGTCAAGAACAAGCACAATTAGTGGCTAAAAATCTTCAATTTGTAGCATCTGAATTAGGCACTGAACAATGGGGAGAGCTTGGTCCAATGCTGATGAATGCTATTAACCAATCGTTGGCAACCAATGTTGATATGGGTGTGGTTAACAGTGCCCTTGCACAATCTGTTCCTGAAGCACAGGAATTTTTAGATATGATAAAAGCAGGAATGTTGACCGAAGATAAGGAGGCATTCAAATCTATGGTATTGCAGAAAGTCGGTTCGATGATGGGTAATTTAACATTTGGACAGGGAGAGACCGCATCTCTAATGAGAAATAATATGATTGAAGGGTTTTCAGAGGTACAAAATGCCATATCGTCGATGCGGATAGCTAGGTTGGGATTGAAAAATGTTACTGATGCAATGGCAAAAGATCAAGAAAATATCATTGATTTGGCTGCAAAATCTGGACGATTACAGGCGGCAGGATTAGATGTATCGATAGAAACTGTAAAATTAGTAGCCAAGGCTGGATTGACTATGAAAGCATTGGATACTCTTGGCATTGATATTGAAAATGTCGGAAAATCAATGGTCAGATCATTGGAGTGGTTAACAGAAAAAATAAATGAGGCAGTTGGCAATGATATGGAAAAAATTGCCAAAAATAACCAAGATCGGAGAAATAAAGATGCGGTAGGTGCAGCACAAGTAGACGCAGGATTAGACATTGGGTTTTTTAAGACTTCGGTAGATGAAAATAATGAGCTTTTTAAAAAATTCGTCAGTACATTTAATGTGGGTGACTACGATAATCTGGGTAAAGCCAACAAGAATATGTTGGTGCAATTATATCGGAAAAAGGTCGAAGAAGACGCCATTCGCGAGGCAGGTGGAACTCCTGAATTAAAACCAGTAAATCCTATCGCCTTTAGTTATGGTGGTGGTTATAATAACACTACTTCTCGTGAGTATAGTCGAGACGACATTGGCCGAGCCGATTATTACGAAGACATGATTGCAACGGCATCTCAACAAGAGGCTATTACTGGGCAGTTGGCAATGTACCAGTATAATTTAGCGAAATTAATTGAATCCAATCCAAACATAGCATCAACAGTTGCAAATGGAATAGAAAGAATGTCGTATGAAGATATTGTTAAAATGCAACAACAAGTTACTGGCATCGATATGCAAGCAGATGGTTCCAACGTTCGTGCAAACATGGAATTGGCCGCACAGATAAGTAAAGAAAGTTCTAAGGAAATAATTTCTGCTATCGACAGATTAATAGCATTGATGGTAGATAATTAATACTAAATAGATAACAGAACACAACTAAGAGAGAACAGTTTATATGTCGTGGAAAAAACATTTTACCGTATATCAAGGAAAACCAACCGCTAATGGCAAAGGTGGTTCAAACGGATCTACTCACAAGTATCAGAGTTGGTTACCTGAATTGTACAGTGGTATACCTAACCGCGTTGAACGATACATCCAATACGACCAAATGGATATGGACAGTGAGATTAATGCTGCACTAGATACTATTGCAGAATTTAGTACACAGTTCGATGACGATACTGGTTCACCATTTCAAGTTGTATGGAAAAATGATCCAACCGAATCCGAGTCGAAAGTGTTAGAACAAACTCTTCGTCAGTGGAACAATATCAATGATTGGGACAGACGAATTTTCAAAACATTCAGAAATGTAATTAAGTATGGTGATCAACCATTCATACGTGATCCAGAAACATGGATATTGCACTACTGCGATCCTGCCGACCTAATGAGTGCAGTCATTAATGAAAATGAGTCAAAGGAGATCGAGCAATATGTTATTAATAATATTGATTTGAACATTGCCAACAAAACTGCAACAGACCCAGTTGAACAACATGGTGGATTGACTGGTGGTGGTCCAAGAGCGCAATCTTCCACTATGGGACCACAGAGTTATAATGGTGCTGCTACCCATGGGGTAGATGAGACGGTTGTAGATTCCACTCATGTGGTTCATATTGCGTTGACTGAGGGCATGGATGTCAGTTGGCCTTTTGGAACAAGTATTTTAGACCCAATTTTCAAAACGTATAAGCAGAAAGAGTTATTGGAAGATGCGATCATTATCTATCGTGTACAACGAGCACCAGAAAGACGTGTATTTTATATTGATGTTGGTAACATGCCAACCCATAAAGCGATGGGGTTTGTAGAGCGTGTTAAAAATGAAATTCATCAAAGACGGATACCAAATAAAACTGGCGGTGGTCAAAATATGGTTGATGCACAATACAATCCTTTGTCAATGATGGAGGACTATTTCTTTGCCCAGACTGCTGAAGGTCGTGGTAGCAAAGTAGAAGTGTTACCGGGTGGTGCTAACTTGGGTGAGATTGATGATTTAAAATTCTTCACTAACAAGATGATGAGGGCATTGCGTGTTCCTAGTTCATATAATCCAACTGGACCAGAAGAACAATCTTCTACGTATCAGGATGGTAAGGTAGGTACTGCATTCATCCAAGAATTCAGATTTACAAAATATTGTCAGCGTTTACAAAATACTATACAACCAGTATTTGATAAAGAATTCAAGTTGTTCTTAAAAAATAGAGGATTCCACGTAGATGCTAACTCTTTTGAATTGAAGTTCTATGATCCACAAAGTTTCAGTCAATATCGTGAAATTGATATTGATGCAGCAAGAGCTAATGTATTCCAATCAATTGATGGAATCCCATACTTGAGTAAGAGATTTAAATTAGAGAAATATCTAGGATTGACCCCTGATGAAATTCTTCAAAATGAGCGAATGGTCATGGAAGAACAGGGTGGAACTGGTAAAGATGAAATGGGTATGGGTCTAGGTGATGTTGGAGTTCAATACGGTGACGAAATGGACTTTAGCGATCTTGATGATATTGGTGATATGGAAGACACCGAAGATATGGGTGGTGATGAAGCCCCACCAAGTCCAGATGAGGAGATATAAATGAAATTTTCAGAGGTACTAAAGGAATACTACGAACCATCAGATGACAGAATGACTACTAGGAGCATTGATCAGGTTCGCGCTCCTCGTATCACATTACGACATCTAAATAAATTGCGAAAAAAGCGAGAGATGGAAAAATATGAAATAGAAATCCGCAATAAAGGATTGAAAGATATATACAATGCAGATGATGGTGGTGGTGATGGTATGCCTCCATTGTAATATGCATTTAAAAAATATTGGATATTTACGATAAAAACGCAAAATTGCGTTTTTTTTGCTGTTTTAATGCCTTTATAACATAAAAGAATAAGAAAAGTTATAAATAACTAGACTTTGTAAAATATGTTTAAATGTTGTTCAATTCACTAAGGAGCTAACGAAATGAAAAAAACTAAACTAGAACGAGTTCTCGAACTGATGATTAATGAGGAAAGTGATAAAGCTAAATCACTTCTTCATGATATTTTCGTTGAGAAGTCTCGTGTTATCTATTCCGATATTATCGGAGAAGATACAGCACATGAAGAGAAGTTGGAAGAATTCTTCAACTTTGATGATAAGGATGAAGAAGCGGAAGAAATCGAAGACGATGAAAACGAAATAGAATCAGAAGAAATGTTTGGTGAGTCAGATGATGAAGTAAATGACTTCGGAGGAGAAGAAGATTTCTCTGATGAAGAAGCAGAAGAAGACTTGTCTGACGAAATGGTAGATGATTTCTCTGATGAAGAAGCCGATGCACCAGATGCAGAAGAAGCTATGATGAATGTAGAAGATGCTCTTGCAGAATTAAAAGCTGTATTTGCAGAATTAACTGGCGATGAATCTGACGAAGAAGAATTTGATGCTGAAGCAGACGATTTTGAATCTGATTTTGAAGCGGAAACGTCTGATGAAGAATATTCTGACGAAGAAGAGCAATTTGAAAGCCTTGAAGAAGAAGCAAAACTGAAACCTGTTAACGTAAAGCGTGACGCAGCAGTTAAAGCTAAATCTCCGATTGCTAAAAAGAATGACATGGGTGGTAAAGTGACCAAGACTGATACTAAGGCAGAGGCGGGTCGTACTGTCAATGCACCAAGTAAGCAATCTATCAAGGGTCCAGAAGCGGGTGCGAAGTTAAAATCTCAGCCTGTTAAGCGTGAAAAGGCTACCAAGTCTACGTCACCACTATCAAATGTGAAAAAGGGGTAACGGTTTATGATTACACCACTTAGAGAAATGATCATGCCACAAAGTGCAGGTCTTGTCACAGAAGCAGTTGCTAACAGCGACGGTTCTAAGGACTTGTACATGAACGGCATTTTCATCCAAGGCGGTGTGAAAAACCAAAACCAACGTGTGTATCCAGTTAATGAAATCTCTCAAGCTGTAAAATCGCTACAAGAGAAAATACAAGGTGGATACAGCGTGTTAGGTGAAGCAGACCACCCAGACGATTTAAACATTAACCTTGACCGAGTATCTCATATGATTACTGAGATGAGCATGAGAGGAAATGATGGAATCGGCAAATTAAAAATGTTGCCTACACCGATGGGCAATATATGTAAAACACTACTCGAAAGTGGTGTTAAGTTAGGTGTCAGTTCAAGAGGCAGCGGCAACGTAGACGATTCGGGTAATGTATCGGGTTTTGAGATTATAACGGTTGATATCGTTGCTAATCCAAGTGCTCCAGATGCGTATCCAGATCCAATATATGAACAAATAATGAATCACAGACGTGGATCAACTATTTGGGATGTAGCCACTGCGGTAAAACATGACCCAAGCGCACAAAAGTACCTCCAGAATGAGCTTGTTAATTTTATTAACAAGTTGCGTTAAGGAATAAGGGAGAGATTAAATGGCTCAAAATACAATTGAAAAAATTCTCGGCTCCGAGGTACTGTCTGAAGATGTAAAAACAAGCATTTCCGAAGCATGGAACGCGAGATTAGCTGAAGCACGTGATGACATCACTGCTGAATTGAGAGAAGAATTTGCTAGTCGATATGAGAATGATAAAGCCCAGATCGTTGAGGCTATGGATGCTATGCTTTCAGATGTAATATCTGCTGAATTGACTGAATTTGCACAAGATAAGAACAAACTAGCGGAAGACCGTGTTGGCTATAAAAAGGCTATCAAGGAACATGCTAAAGTTCTTGACAAATTCATCACACAGACTTTACACAAGGAAATTACAGAACTCAGAGAGGACCGAAAGTCACAGAAAGGTAATTTTGTTAAATTGGAAGAATTCGTTCTTGGCCAATTATCAAAAGAGCTAAACGAATTCCATGATGACAAACGTTCACTAGTTGAACAGAAAGTCAAATTGGCAAAAGAGGGTAAAAAGGCAATCGCTGAAGCGAAACAGTCATTCATTAAGAATGCAGCTAAGAAAGTTGAAAAAATCATTGAAAGTACAATTAAGGGTGAATTAACTACTCTTAAAGAAGACATTCAAACTGCTAAAGAAAATAATTTCGGTCGCAAGATTTTTGAAACATTTGCAGCAGAGTTTCTAACAAGCACATTGTCAGAGGGTACTCAAGTATCAAGAATGTCGCGAAAGATTGCAGAAGTTACTGCGAAATTGGACGAGGCACAGGTAAAACTTACTACAAAAGATAAGCAAATTATGGAAGCAAAACGTCAAGCACGCGTCATTAGTGACAAATCTTCGCGCAATGCAATAATTTCTGAAATGCTTTCACCTTTGGGTAAGGAACAACGAGGAATTATGAATGATTTACTAGAATCTGTTAAAACAGAAAATCTACGAAGAGCATTCGACAAATACCTACCTAGCGTATTGCGCGAAAGTGGTGAAGTAAAAGTTCCACAAAATAAGGCAAGGCTCACCGAGAGTAGCAGAACTGTTAGCGGTGATAGAGCTTCAAAGTCCCAGTCGCAGACTGAAGGATCAGCCGATATAATCAATCTAAGAAAATTAGCTGGAATAGGCTAATAGGAGAATACAAAAAATGGCAAACCTATTTGAAAACTGGTCCGCGACCAAAGGTGCTCTAACCGATGGCCTAAACGGTAACCGTAAAAAAGTAATGGAATCAGTGTTGGAAAACACTAAATCAGCAATGTTGCGTGAGAATGCAGCATCTGGTAGTACAATGGCAGGTAACGTAGCTTCACTGAATAAGGTAATTCTACCTGTTATTCGCCGTGTAATGCCTACAGTTATTGCTAACGAATTGGTTGGTGTACAGCCTATGACTGGCCCAGTTGGTCAGATTCATACTCTGCGTGTTCGTTACGCTGAGAATGGCGGAACAGCAACAGCGGGCGAAGAAGCATTGAGCCCATTCAAGATGGCATCTGGCTATTCAGGTTCTAACTCTACTGCGACTTTAGAAGCAGAAGCAGGTAAGAAAATGTCTATCCAAATCTTAAAGCAAACTGTTGAAGCTAAGACTCGTAAATTGTCTGCACGTTGGACATTTGAGTCTGCACAAGACGCACAATCACAGCACGGTTTAGATATCGAAGCTGAGATCATGGCAGCTTTGGCACAAGAAATCACCGCTGAAATCGACCAAGAAGTTATTGGTAGCTTGCACACTCTAGCAGGTGCAG
>ERZ767114.806-NODE-806-length-16164-cov-3.228010_pt1 | contig 16164 bp, 16 predicted proteins | sample MGYA00374952_ERZ767114 | MGnify/ENA primary metagenome ERZ767114 (study PRJEB28939, sample SAMN06267156) | marine metagenome | isolation source: Columbia River Estuary | place: USA:Columbia River Estuary, USA | collected 2012-05-05 ...
CGAGCTGTTCCGCATCTATCCGATCGCCGCCGCGTCCGGCGTCGCCGGCCCGAAACTCGTGGAAGGCGACGGCCAGGTGCCGGAGGGTTTCTATCACGTCCCACCGGCCGCGATGAATCCCACCAGCCGCTATCACCTCGCGTTCAACATCGGCTATCCGAACGAATTCGACCGCGCCCACCAGCGCACCGGCAGCGCGATCATGGTCCATGGCAACAACGTTTCCATCGGCTGCCTCGCCATGACCGACGCGAAAATAGAGGAAATCTACACGCTCTGCGCCGCCGCCCACCAAGGCGGCCAGGCCTATTTCCGCGTCCATCTTTTCCCCTTTCGCATGACCTCGGCGCGCTTGGAAGAAACCGCGGGAAACCCGAACCACGCCTTCTGGCAAAACCTCGCCGAGGGCTACGACCACTTCGAGAAAAACCAAATCCCGCCGGATGTCACCGTGCGCAAAGGACGCTATCAATTTTAACTAATGCGTTTTCAATCAGTTACGGCGCTTCTTCCCGGCCGATTTTTTCGAGCCAGACAAGCAGCATCGCCAAATCCGCAGGCGTGATCCCGGGAATGCGACCGGCCTGTCCGAGCGTGGCGGGGCGGATCTCGGTGAACCGAACTTGAGCTTCCTTTTTCAAGCCATGGATCGTCGAATAATCGAGATCCTCAGGCAGGCGCTTCCCTTCCTGCCGTGACATCCGGTCAATCTGGGTTTGCTGACGGCCGAGGTGACCTTCGTATTTGAAATTGGTCTCGATCAACGGCCAAAGGTCCGTCTGGAACTCCACGAGCAACGATTCGGGCAGGGCTTCCCATGAATTCTCGCTGCGGCGGAACCATTGATCGAGCTTCACGCCTTCATGCACCGCTTGGCGCATGAACGACTCCGCTTTCTCGAGCCCAACGAGTTTATCCTGAACCCGGCGGACTCTTTCTCCGCTCGCGAGGCCGACCGCGGCCGCCTTCGGGGTGAGCCGGATGTCGGCGTTGTCCTGACGCAGCAACAGACGATATTCCGCCCGGCTGGTGAACATCCGGTAAGGCTCGGTGCAGCCGCGCGTGACCAGATCATCCACCATCACGCCGAGATACGCTTCGTCGCGGCCAAGAATGAACTCGGGTTTTCCAAGCGCTTTGAGCGCGGCGTTCGCTCCGGCGATGAGCCCCTGCCCTGCCGCTTCCTCGTAACCGGACGTGCCGTTGATCTGGCCGGCGAAATAAAGACCCTCGACCCGCTTCGTTTCCAAAGTCGGGCGCAGCTGCGTGGGCGGGCAATAATCATACTCGACCGCATAACCGGGGCGGAGAATTTCGCATTTCTCCAAGCCCACGATGGAACGAAGGAATTCCAACTGCACGTCGTAAGGCAGCGAGGTGGAAACGCCGTTCATGTAGTATTCCAGCGTGTGACGGCCTTCCGGTTCGAGAAACACCTGGTGGCGCTCCTTTTCGGCGAAGCGCACGACTTTGTCCTCGATCGACGGGCAATAGCGCGGACCCACGCCCTCGATCACCCCGCAATACATCGGCGACTGATGGAGATTCGCGGCGATCACCGCGTGGGTGGTGGGGTTGGTGTAAGTGATCCAGCACGGCATTTGTTCCACGTGGAACAGCGGGTCTCCCCATGGATTGAGAGTGAAAATGTCGTCTTTGCCCTTGTGCAAGGTGTCCGCCATGAAACTGAACTTAGGCACGGGCGTGTCGCCTTCCTGGCGTTCGCAGCGGGAAAAGTCAATGGAACGGCCGTTGAGACGGCACGGGGTGCCGGTCTTGAAACGCTCGACTTCAAAGCCAAGACGCTTAAGGGCCTCGGAGACATTGGAGGTTGCGTCCCCCATCCGGCCGCCCTTTTCATTTTTCAGGCCGACATGCATCAGCCCGCCCATGAAGGTTCCGGCGCTGAGAATGACGGATTTGCCCGAAATTTGCATGCCCAGCGAAGTCGCTACTCCGGTGATCCGGTCATTTTCCACCAGCAGGTCCGCCACGTTGCCTTGGTGGATCTCCACGCCAGGCATCGCCTCGAGCTCGCGCTTCATCCGGAATTGGTAAGCCTTCTTGTCGCATTGGGCGCGGGGCGCGCGGACGGAGGGGCCTTTCGAGGCATTCAACATCCGCCACTGAATGCCGGTGGCGTCGGTGTTCAATCCCATGATTCCACCGAGCGCGTCGATCTCACGAACCATGTGACCCTTCGCCAGCCCGCCGATCGCCGGGTTGCACGACATCTGGCCGATGGTGTCCAGATTCTGGGTGAGCACGGCCACTTCCGCGCCCAGTCGGGCGGCGGCCATCGCCGCTTCGACACCGGCATGGCCGGCACCAATCACAATCACATCGTAGCACTTGGGGTATCGAAACATCGCAGGACGCGCAACATAGGGCTTCCCTGCCGAGGCTCAAGCTCGGAAACAACAGCGTTCCACGTGGAACAATTTCACTCCGGACGGTCGAGAATTCCTGCGGAAGCGCGCGGCAGGAGCTCCTCCAAGAGAAACTCCACCCGTTCGCTCCGGTTTGCGAGGATGACCAGCGGCACCCCAAATTCCGCCAGAACCTGACGGCAGGCACCGCAAGGCGCAATTGGAACGGCGGTATCCGCCACCACCGCCACGGCCAGAAATTGCCGGACTCCGGCAGCCACCGCCGCGCCGATGGCGACGCGCTCGGCGCAGTTGGTGAGTCCGTAGGAGAGATTCTCAACGTTGCAGCCTGAGAAAATCCTCCCGTCCACGGCGAGCAGGGCGGCTCCCACCGGGAATTTCGAATACGGCGCGTAGGCCGACTCACGGGCGCGCCACGCCGCTTCCACCAATTTATCCCAATCCATCTCGAAAACCTATGTGGCACTCAGCCGCCCGGGAATGAAAAAACCTCATCGAAACCAAGATTTTGATCTAGCCGCGCTCCGAAAAATCCACAATTCTTCGACCGTCATGCACCGCTATCTCCCACTCTGCCTCATCGTCGGACTCATCATCGCGTTTCGTGTATTGGGAAGCGTGCTTCCCGAGTCCCAACCGAATTTTCAACCTCTCGCCGCGTTGTTTTTCTGCGGTGCCCTGCTCGCCCCCGGCTGGCGCGGATTTGCCATTCCGCTCGGCGTCTGGGCGGTGACTTTCCCCCTCGGCGTCGGCCACACCGCCAACCCGCTGGATTTCGTGAGCACCAGCCTCGCCCTGCTCGCCATTTTCTTCATCGGCAAGGCCCTCGCCAACCGCAACCTACCCACCCTCCTTCTCGGTTCCACCGCCTCAGCCCTCACCTTCCACCTCATCACTTGTGGTGCCGCTTGGATCACCGATCCGCTCTACGCCAAGAACCTCGAAGGCCTCTACCAATCCGTCTGGGCCGGCCCGCTCGGCAGCCAAATCCCCTCCTGGGTTTTCCTTCGGAATCTGACTGCGGCTAACGTGCTTTTCACCGCCATCTTTGCAATCGCCCAAGTCCGGCTTCCAAAATTCTCCCTTCCGGTGCACGACGTTCTTGCCACCAAGTAAGCGATCAGCCTGTTTCCCATTTCTCAACGCCACCATGACCAGCGCCAGTTCCACCAAACTCGATTTCGCCAATTCGCCCATCAACCAAGCGCTCACGACCGAGCGGAAAATCGAGCTCTTCTCGCAAATGGTTCGGATCCGCAGATTCGAACAGGCAGGCCTGAAATACTACCAAGCCGGAAAAATCGGCGGTTTCCTCCATCTCTACATCGGCCAGGAAGCAGTCGCCGTCGGAACGATTTCCCTCGGTGGCGCGGACGACCATTTCATCACCGCCTACCGCGACCACGGTCACGCGCTCGCCGTCGGCATGGGCATGAACGAATGCATGGCGGAGATGTACGGCAAGCAAACCGGCTGCTCGAAAGGCAAAGGCGGCTCGATGCATTTCTTCGCTCCGGACAAGAATTTCTGGGGCGGCCACGGAATTGTCGCCGGCCAGACTCCCCTCGGCCTCGGCCTCGCCTACGGCCTGAAATACCTCGGCAAGGAGGGCTGCTGCCTTTGCTACCTCGGCGACGGCGCGGTCAACCAAGGCGCTTTCCATGAATCGCTGAACATCGCCGCCCTGTTCGGAATCCCCGTCGTTTACGTCATCGAAAACAACGGCTACTCGATGGGAACCTCCCAAAAACGCTCCTCCGCCTACAGCGGCTGCCTCGCCCAGCGTGCCGAAGCCTACGCCATCGAATGGGACGTGATCGACGGATCGGATATCTACGAAGTCCGCGCCAAAACCCACATCGCCATGGAACGCGCCCGCAAACAGCACAAGCCGACGGTCCTGGAAATCGACACCTACCGCTACTACGGCCACAGCATCGCGGACGCGAACCACAAGAAATATCGGACGCCCGAGGAGATCGAGAACTACAAACAGAACCACGATCCCATCGCCGTCTTCCGCCGCCGTCTCATCGAAGAAGGCGTTTTGACCGAGGAAAGCGCCACCGCCATCAACAAAGCCGCTGCCGACGAGGCCGCCGCTTCCGTGAAATTCGCCGAAGAATCCCCCGCCCCGACCATCGCGGACATCAGCACCGATGTTTACTGGGAAACCGACCACAACACGCCGGCGTCCCAAATCGGCCGCCACTTCTTCAATGACTGAGGCTCATTGATCATTCATTTTCACCAATCTACATTCCGCAATTTTCCATGTCCCGCATTCTCACCTACCGTGAAGCCCTCCGTGAAGGCCTCGATGAGGAACTCGCCCGCGATCCCAACGTCGTCCTGATGGGCGAGGAAGTCGCCCAATACAACGGCGCCTACAAAGTCACCGAAGGCCTTTGGAAAAAATGGGGCGACAAGCGCGTCGTCGATACCCCGATCTCCGAAGCAGGCTTCATCGGCATGGGCATCGGTGCCTCGATGCTCGGCGTTCGGCCGGTGATGGAACTCATGTTCTGGTCCTTCCATTCCGTCGCTTTCGACCAACTCGTCAGCAACGCCGCCTGCGTCCGCTACATGTCCGGCGGCTTGTGCAATTGCCCGATCGTCGTCCGCGGTCCTGCCAACGGCGGCACCGGTGTCGGCGCAACCCATTCGCACATCCCGGAAGGATTGTTCGCCGCATTCCCAGGATTGAAAGTCTGCGCCCCCGCCACCCCGGCCGACGTCAAGGGCCTGATCAAAGCCGCCATCCGTGACAACGATCCGGTCTATGTCATGGAAAACACCCTGCTCTACGGAACCACCGGCGAGGTTCCTGATCAGGCTGATGGAGATTTCGTCATCCCGCTCGGTCTCGCCGACATCAAACGCGAGGGCTCCGATGTCTCACTCATCGCCCACGGTCGTTCTGTCATTCACTCCCTGGCCGCCGCCGAAATCCTCCAAAGCGAACACGGCATCAACGCCGAGGTCCTCGATCTCCGCTCGATCCGCCCGCTCGACCAGGACGCAATTCTCAAATCGGTGATGAAAACCAACCGCGTCGTTCTTGTTGATGAGTCCAAACCCTTCGGCGGAGTTTCGGCAATGGTCGCCATGCTAATCCAGGAACACGCCTTCGATTATCTCGACGCTCCCATCAAGCGGGTCTGCTCGATCGATGCCCCAGCGATTTATTCGCCACACATTGAGCATGAACAACTTCCGAATCCTCAAAGAATCGTGGACAAAGTCCTGACCTTGGCCTGATCCCTGGAAATCCAAATTCAAAACATCATCAGCTCCTGCCGGTCTTTTTGATTGCCAAGCCCACTCTCAATTCTAGCATAACCGATATGTTCACCCGTTTTACCATCATCATCACCGCCGCCGTCCTGGCTCTCAGCCTGACCTCGTGCTGCTGTCTGTAAATTTCCCTAATTTCCTCAATCCATCAGTCATCATGAAAAACCTGCTCCTACTCGTTTCCCTCGCCGCCGTTTCCCTCGGCTTCTCCTCCTGCTGCTCGATGTTCGGCACTGGCAGCAGCCAAAACGCCGGCTATCGCACTGAGACCCGCCAAGTGAAAACCTGCGGCTACGACATCGTCACCAAACAAGTAGTGACACCCGGTGACGCGAAAAGCGGACTTGGCGGATCAGTCCAAACCATCGAGGAACGTGTTCCCCGTTATAAAACCGTCACCAAAAAAGTCCGTATCCCTTGCGGACAATGCGCCCGTTTCTACTGCCCGAAAAAGGACTGCTGCGGCACCACTTCGGAATCCACCATGCGGATGGCCAGCGTCCAAGGCTCCGTCGGCAGCCCGAACCTCGGCCTCATTCCAACCATGAAGCCGCTGCCACTCGGCCCGGTCGCCGTCAAACCTTGACCAGGTAATTTGATTGTCTTTCAAAGCGCGGAGGAGTTCAAAACTCCCCGCGCTTTTTGTTTCCGTAAAAAGACTGGAAATGCCCTGACATTTTCTCATTCTCACCCCGACTCCACCACCTATCAATATCATGTCTGTGAACATCGAAATGCCAAAACTCTCGGATACCATGACCGAGGGCACCCTCATCAAGTGGCACAAACAAGTCGGCGACTCCGTCGAAATTGGTGACATCCTCGCTGAAATCGAAACCGACAAAGCGACCATGGAAATGGAGGCTTTCGATGACGGCGTCATCACTGAGATCCTGATCCAAGAGGGAGAAAAAGCTCCGATCGGTGGAATTCTCGCCGTCCTCAACGGAGATTCTGAAGCCATCCACACACCGGCTCCGCAAGCTGCCCTTGCCACTCCCGCCGTCGCGATTCCCGCATCGACGCCTGCCGCTCACGCCCCGTCGCTTCCCGCTAGCGGAGACCGCGTCAAGGCATCGCCACTTGCTCGAAAAGTCGCTGCCGAGCTTGGAGTAAACCTTTCCACCATCACCGGCTCAGGCCCGGCCGGTCGCATCGTCAAAGAAGACATCCAGGCCGCCGCCGCTTCACCTGTTAAATCCGCCGCTCTTCCCTCATCCGAAGCGTCCGCCGCGGCAGCGCTCTCAGCGTCTATCAAATCCAAAGCCGCCGCACCCGCACCAGTCGCGGCTCCCGCGTCCCAGGCCATTGTTCCCAAAGCCAAGGAAGAAGACGAAATCATCCAGCTCAGCTCGATGCGCAAGATCATCGCTTCGCGACTCCTCACTTCCAAGACCACCATCCCTCATTTCTATCTGCACGTCGAGGTGGACGCCGCGCCGCTCATGGCGCTCCGAGCGCAAGTGAATGCACAGGCCGAGAAAACCCACGGCAACAAATATTCCGTCAATGACTTCATTCTCAAAGCCGTCATCAACGCCACCGAAACCGTGCCCGCCGTCAACGCTTCGTTCGCCGGAGATCACATCGTGAAATACAAACACGTCGGACTGTCCGTCGCCATCGCGGTCGAGGACGGCCTCGTCACACCAGTCATCAAACAGGCGGAATCCAAATCACTTCTCGCCATTTCCCGCGCCGTCAAGGACTTCGCCGTCCGCGCCAAGGACAAGAAACTCAAGCCGGATGAATTCGACGGCGGCACCATCACCGTTTCCAATCTCGGCGCATGGGGCATCGAATCCTTCGACGCGATCGTCAACCCACCGCAAGCCGCCATCCTGTCCGTCGGTGCCGCCATCGAGAAACCCGTCGTCAAAAACGGCCAGATCGTCCCCGGCCTCCGCATGAATCTGGGACTCTCCTGCGATCACCGCGTCGTTGACGGCGCGGTCGCCGCCCAGTTTCTATCCGAGGTCAAGAAGCTCATCGAACAACCCGCCCTGATGCTGCTCTGAGCGACCGGAGTGCCTTGCACGGACTCCGACACCCATCCTGTCGTTCGAAGCCTCCCAGCAAAGCGCAGGGAGGCTTCTTTCGTTAAGAGTCGTTCCTTCGCAAGGCTTCTTTGGCATCACTTTATTGAGATCACTCGCTCCCTTCTCTTGTTGATGATTTCTTCATTTTTGACCTTATAAGATCTTCTTCTTCATAGTGTGAACAAACCCGTAAACAGGCTGTTCCCCAGCTTAACCATGCGGGTTCCACGGCGAGAACAAGTTGGGCACGAAGCTGCATGACATCGGCATGATCCCTTGCTTTTTGAAATCGAAGATCGTTTCGCCCACTCGTTCCGATGTTATTCCCAGGCTTTTCCCGGGTTCTTGGAAATAGCCGCGCTTGCCCGAATCCGTTGAACCGGCACAGTATCCTGGCACGTGGAATATTTGCTGATCACAGGAGGACGCGGTGGTTTGGGACAAACGGTTGCAGCGGCATTTTCCGATCCCGATTGGAATGTCCAGGTACCGGGTCACAGCGAACTGGATGTGACCAACCCCGATGCGATCCGAAACTATTTCGCCACACGGCCAGTTGACTTGCTGGTTTGTAACGCGGGAATCACGCGCGATGTTCCTTTGATGCGGATGGAGGAAAATCAATGGGATGATGTTTTCGCGGTGAACTACCAAGGAGCGGCTGATTGCGCGGCCGCGGCTCTGCCAGGGATGATCCGGCAGGGACATGGTCACGTCGTTTTCATTTCCAGTTATTCCGCGCTTCATCCGGCGGCCGGCCAAGCCGCTTATGCCGCGTCGAAAGCGGCCTTGCTCGGGTTGGTCGCCGGTCTGGCCGCCAGACATGGGCCGTCGAATATCCGGTTTAACGCCATTCTACCGGGATTCATGGAAACACGAATGACCCAAACCGTGTCCGACCCGCGGAAAACCGAAATTCTCGCAGACCACGTTTTGGGCCGCTTCAACACCACCGCAGCGGTTGCCAAATTCATCCGTCACCTCCACGAGGATCTCCCTCACACCTCCGGCCAGGTTTTCCAACTCGACAGCCGGATTCCGTGATTGAATAAAATTCAAAGGATTAGACAAATCACGGCCAACGTCTTGAATCTCCGCTCTCGTTCGTTCTTGGAATTCCATGAACCCGAAAACCCCAAACACAACCCCTGAAAAACCAGATGAAAATCACCAAGAACAAATTCGCCAACGAAGAAGTGGTCCTCGATTTCCACGAATACGAAGGCTGCGAATTCACCAACTGCCGCTTTGTCGTCCTCGGCTACGGCCCCTTCGCCCTCAATCAATGCGAAGTCACCAATTGCGAGTTCACCTTCGCCGGTCCCGCCGCCAGCACGATCCAGACGATGTCCACCATCTATCACAACATCGGCGAACAAGGCAAGCAACTCATCGAAGGCACCTTCGAACAGATCCGCAACGCCGGAGCTAACAAGCCGGCTTGATCTCGAAATCCCGGGTCGGACTGATCCACCGTTGTCCCCGGCTATCCGGGGCATTGGTGGATTAGTCCGATGGAATGGAAATTTTACCCCATCTTCCAATAACGGCGAGCTTGCATGCGCGCCGGCATCCCGGCATAAATTTAGGGGTGAGACGTGGATTCTTCAGTATAGTCATCGGAGCGCTCGGGCTTCTGTCGACCGGACTATCGTCCGCTGATCAGCCTGTTTTCAAGGCCACTTCCGCCAAAGTCGTTGTCATTCCGATCCGCGGGCAAATCGCAAAGCCCGAGCTCTACATCCTTCGCCGCGGCTTGAAGGAAGCCATCGAGGACAAGGTGGACACCATCGTTCTCGACATGGAAACGCCCGGCGGCTCGCTTGAAGTCACCTTCGAGATGCTCAAGGCGCTCGGAAAATTCCCGGGAAAAACGGTGACTTACATCAACCGTGAAGCGATTTCCGCAGGCGCGCTCATTTCCGCGGGAACCGATGAAATCTATTTCGCGCCGGATGGGATCATCGGCGCGGCCGCTCCCGTGCTGGCCACCGGAATGGAAATCGAAGCCACCATGCGCGGGAAAATCGTCAGCTACCTCAAGGCCAGAGTCCGCTCGATGTCGGAAGGCAAAGGCCATCGCGGGGAAGTCATTTCGGCGATGATCGACATGGAGTCCGAACTGAAAATCGGGGACGAAGTGATCAAACAGAAAGGCGAATTGCTTTCCCTAACCGCACAGGAAGCGGTGAAGACTTACGGCGATCCGCCGCAACCGCTGCTCGGCGCCGGAATCGCGGAAAATCTCGGAGTCTTGTTGGACCGGCTCCACGGGGCTGGAAATTATTCCGTTAAAAATCTCGAAGTCACTTGGTCGGAGAGAGTGGCGCAATATCTCACCCGAATCACTCCGCTGCTGCTGGGGCTTGGACTGGTTTGCCTGTTCATCGAATTCAAAACTCCAGGATTCGGGGTGTTCGGGATTTCCGGGATCACCCTGCTGGGTCTGGTCTTCTTCGGGCAGTTCATCGCCGGGCTGTCAGGACATGAGCCAGTGGTGTTTTTCCTGCTTGGATTGGGACTCCTCGCCGCGGAGTTGTTCTTCTTCCCGGGCGTGATGCTGCTTGCCGTGTCAGGAGCCGCGTTGATGTTAGGCTCATTGGTTTGGGCGATGACCGATCTCTGGCCAAGGGAGCCGATTCCGACTTCGGGCGGCGTGTTCGTGATGCCGTTGGTCAACGTATTGTCAGGCGTTGCTTTGGCGGTGTTGTTGTTCATCGTCCTGTTAAAGTTTCTTCCCAAAGGTGGACTGTGGAACAGAATGGTCTTGGATGCCGCAGTGGCTGGCGTGCCGGCGCCGGCGCGCCCGTTGATCGGAAATGGCGGGGCGAGTGCCGCGGATCTGCTCGGCAAGACCGGTATTGCGGCCACCGCGTTGTTTCCTAGCGGGCAGGTGGACGTGGATGACAGGCGCTACGAGGCGCGGTTGGGGATGGGTTTCGCCGAGGCGGGCACGCCGGTGGTGGTCACCGGGCTTGCGGAATTCGGGCTGATCGTGGAGGTTTTGTCATGACGTTGATCATTCTGCTGTTTGTCATCGGGATTTTGCTCATTGCCGTGGAGGTGATCGTGCCCGGCGGAATTCTCGGCTCGATTGGAGCGCTAACCATGTTCGGCGGCTGCGTGATGGCATTCTTGGAATACGGCACCGCTGGCGGAATCCTCGCTTTCATCGCGGCCTTGGTGATCGGCGGCCTCGCGATCTTTCTGGAATTCCGCATTCTGCCGAAGACCAAGTTAGGCAAACGCGCCTTCCTCACCCATGAAATCACCGCGGTGAGCGCCGCCTTCGGCAAGGAAGCGCTTGAGCTCGTCGGGAAATCCGCCGAAGCGCTCACCATGCTCTCACCCAGCGGCTATATCCGTGTTGACGGCCGCCGCTACGAAGCTTTCTGCCAGTCCGGCCAAGTGCCCGCAGGTTCCGCGCTCGAAATCATCGGCGCGGACAATTTCCGTCTCATCGTCGCTCTCACTAAAACTAACTGAACACTACCACCATGCTCCCCACCATCATCCTCGTCATCATCGCCATCGCAGGAATTCTGCTCGTCGGCATCGTTCTTTCCTTTTTCAGCGTCTGGCTGCGCGCCTGGCTTGCGGGCGCTTATGTTGGATTCACCGAGCTCGTCGCCATGCGACTCCGCCAGGTTCCATACGGGATGGTGGTCGATGCGCGGATCACCGCGAAGAAGGCCGGCATCGAGATTCCGATCAACGACATCGAAGCCCACTTCCTCGCCGGAGGAAACGTGATCCCGTCCATCCAGGCGCTCATCGCCGCGCAGAAAGCCGGCATCGCGTTGGATTGGAACCGCACTTGCGCGATTGATCTCGCGACCAAGGGTTCGGGAAAAAGCGTCGTCGAAGCCGTCCGCACTTCGGTCGATCCGAAAGTCATCGATTGCCCCAATCCCGCGTCCGGCCGGACCACCATCGACGGCGTGGCCAAGGACGGCATCCAGGTGAAAGTCCGCGCCCGCGTCACCGTCCGCACCAATCTCGACCGCTTCGTCGGCGGCGCGAAGGAGGAAACCATCATCGCCCGCGTCGGCGAGGGCATCGTCACCACCATCGGTTCCGCGGAATCTTACAAGACCGTGCTCGAATCCCCGGACTCGATTTCCAAAGTCGTCCTGCACCGCGGCCTCGATGTGGGCACTGCGTTCGAAATCCTCTCCATCGACATCGCGGACGTGGATGTCGGCGAAAACGTCGGCGCCCAGCTCCAGGAAGCGCAAGCCGAGGCGAACAAAAACATGGCCCAAGCCCAGGCGGAAATCCGCCGCGCCGCCGCCGTCGCGCTCGAGCAGGAAATGGTCGCCCGCGTCGCGGAAATGAAAGCCAAGGTCGTCGAGGCCGAGGCCCAGGTGCCGCTCGCCATCGCCGAGGCGTTTCGCAGCGGCCGTCTTGGCGTGATGGATTATTACAAAATGGAAAACGTCAAAGCCGACACCCAGATGCGCACGAACATTTCAAAACCGGAAGGCGCCTGATTCACCGCCATGAACTGGATTTTTGACAACCTCCAAATCGTCGTCCTCGTCCTGCTAGGCGTGGGCTCGTTGGTGAAGAGCGTGCTCGAATCCAAGGCCAAGGCAGCCCGGGAGCGTGAGGAAACTTACAATCCCGAGGATGTCTTCGCGCCGGATGAAGAGTACGGCGAGCCGCAGCGGCGGCCGATGCCATCCGTGCCGCCGCCCTTGCGGCAGGCGGGATATGAAATCGAAGCGGCCTCAGAAACCGCCCGAGCCCTCAAGCACCAGCAGGATCTTGCCGAGCGGCTGCGGCAGATTCGCGAGACCAAAGCGACCACCACCGGCGGCGCCGCGGCGACCCGCGCCCGTGTCGCCGCCAAAGGCGTTGCAAAATCCTCGGTGCAAGTTCCGTCCAGCGTCCGCGCGCGCCTGCGGAATCCCGCGGAAGTGCGCCGTGCCTTTGTCATGCGTGAAATCCTCGACCCTCCCGTCGGCCTTCGTTGAGTGGCGGATGTTAGGTTTGTCCGGCGACGGCGGGGCGACTTGTTGGTCTCGGGGCGTGGTGGAAACTTCTGGCGGTTCGGGTTCATCGAGGCGTTGGGTTTGAAATTTGCAGGAAGCGGGGAATCCGATCGATATTGAAGGGACATGGTATTCTGGCCGGATGGATTTCCAAACAGAGGTCATCATCCTATCGAATTTGAGACCGGAGGAAGTTCGTGGCCAAACGCTCGCGGAGAAGTTTTTATCAAAATTTAATGAACTTGCCGGAAGGTTCGGCTTCGCTAGCTTTCCGAAGTTCTTTTGTTACTCATGTCCACTATTCCCTCCGTCCTCCAAGTGATTTTGCTCATCTTCGCCGTGGTGATGAGTTTCAACCTCATCATTTTCGTCCACGAGCTCGGCCATTTCCTGGCCGCCAAGTGGCGCGGCTTGCGGATCGACCGTTTCCAGATCTGGTTCGGCACGCCGATTTGGAAAAAGGAAATCAACGGCGTGCAATACGGGCTCGGCTGGATTCCGGCCGGTGGCTTCGTCGCACTGCCGCAAATGGCGCCGATGGAAGCGCTCGAAGGAGGCAGCAAGGACGACAAGCCACTGCCACCCATCACGCCGCTCGACAAAATCATCGTCGCCTTCGCCGGGCCGTTGTTTTCCATGCTGCTCGCCTTGGTTTCCGCCGTGTTCGTTTGGCAAATCGGCAAACCCGCCGATTTCATCGCCACCACTCAGGTCGGCTTTTTGATCCCGGACAGCCCCGCCCAGAAAGCGGGCCTTCTCATCGGCGATAAAATCATCGCCATCAACGGCGTCAAAGTCACTGGCTTTGCCGGATCCCTCGATTCGGTCACGGAAAACATCGTGCTCAGCCGCGGCAAGGAAATCAGCTACACCGTCGAGCGCGAGGGGGCTTCCGAACCCATCACGCTGCGCTCGGGATTTGAAACCGAGAAAACCCAGTGGTTCCAGCGCGGCGGCCTTCGCCAAGTCGGGATCATGCCGGCCGGAAATGCCATCGTCGGCAAGGTCAGCCCGAACAGCCCGGCCGCCGACGCGGGCATCACCGCGGGCGACAAAATCCTCTCGGTGGACGGCTTCAAGCTCTACAGCCTCCAACAGTTTTCCCAATATCTCCGCGATCAGAAATGGAAAACCGTCCGGCTCGGCCTCCAAACCGCTGCCGGTGGAACCCGCGACGTGGAAGTCACCCCGGAACGCCCGCTCAAGCCCAGCGGCTTTGATCCCATGGTCGGCATCCAGTGGGGCGACGGCGGTGAAGTGGACACCCGGATCGTCCATCCCGGCCCGATTCGCCAGGTCACCGTCAGTTTGAAAATGATGTGGACCACGATCACCAGCGTCATGGCTTCGGATTCCAGCATCGGCGTCGGACACCTCAGCGGGCCGGTCGGAATCGCGAAACTGCAATACCAACTCCTCCAAATGGACGACGGCTGGCGGCGCATCCTCGCCTTCATGGTGCTCTTCAACGTCAACCTCGCGGTCCTCAACATGATGCCCTTCCCCGTGCTCGACGGCGGCCACATCACGCTCGCCGTTTTGGAGAAAATCTTCGGTCGCCCGGTCAAGGCCAAGCCGCTGGAAATTCTCCAGACGCTCTGTGCCCTCGCTCTTATTTCGCTGATGCTTTTCGTCACCAGCAAGGACATCGGCGACAGCTTCGGCCGCGCGAAGGAGAAGAACGAGGAGATCGTTTTCCCATAACCCGGATCGACGCCCGTTGCTTCCGCCCGGCGGATTGACAAGGGCATGCGTGCACAGCATCTTCCCGCGCATGGTATCCGAGAAGCCCAACTCGCCGCTTGCGGGACGCCCGCCGGTTTTCGCGATTTGCTGCTGGGCGCTGGCGCTGATGGCGTTCTCGCAGTTGTTAGTGGCGGGCCTCGCGCTGGCGACAAAATTCGAGGAATCCCGCGAAGTCCGCACCGTGATCAAGGAAGTGCCCAAGCTCGTCGCCGTGCGGGTTCCCGCCGCGGTGGCCGAGCAAAGCCGCTCCTCGCCCGTCGTCTCCCATCCGCCGTTAGAGCCGCCGGTCGCCTCGCTGCCACCGCCGACGCCCGTCACCGTGCCACAAGTCGGCGATCCGCGGTCGGAGCGGATGGTGCGTGAAGCCCGCCAGGCGCGGGTCGCCGGCGACATGGGGCTCGCCATCGTGAAACTCGAAGAAGCGCTTTCCCAATCCCCGGACGACCCGAGCGTGCATTACGAACTCGGCCTCGTCCACGAGCAGATGGGCGTGTTCGACACCGCCGCCTCGCACTTCGAGAAAGTCTTCCAAATGGGCGTCTCGGGAGCCGGTTCGCTCTACGCGCTCGCCGCCGGCAAACTGCGTGACGGCTTCGAGCAGCCGGACGCGATGCTCGGCAAACTCTCGCTGAGCCGGGTCCGGATTTTCAAAGACACGAAAAACGAAGCCGGTGAACGGGTGGTTCTAACGATCCCCGTTCAGAAGGCTCCCGGCCAGGAAATCGACGTCGCGGAAATCGCGGTTTCCGTCACCTTTTTCAACCGCAGCTCCAAAGGCGAGATCGTCCAGCTCGAGGACAAATCCTGGGTGACCGAGCAATGGGTCACCCTGCCCTTCGACTGGGTCGGTGACGAGGAAAGCCTGCGGATGACCTACGCGATTCCGCCGCAGGACGGCCAGACCGAGCATCTGTTCGGCGGCCGCAGCTACTACGGCCAAGTCGTCTCGCTGCTTTATAAAGGAGAGATTCTCGACGTCCAGGCCTGGCCGCGCGACCTCGCGGCCAAGCTCCCGCGCTCGCCCGCCGCGGCTTCCGGAGATCCGCTGCTGCCGGAATTCCAGGACTCGCTGCCACCGGGCTTCGACCCGAACCTGCCGCTGCTGCCGCCTCTCCCGATCAAGTGATTTCTCCAAAAACCCCTGATGAACCCCGCTCCCGAAGAACGCCTGCTAGGTGAATACCGACTCAAGGAACTCGTCGCGGAAAACACCGTCTCCACGACTTGGCTCGCCGAACAGACTTCGGTTTCCCGCCTCGTCCTGGTCGATGAGCTGCGGGCCGACCAGTCCGGCCAAAAGGAAGCGTTCCTGGCAAACATCCGCGCCAAGGCCGCGGTGGACCACCCGCTGATAGGCTCCGTTTACGAAGCCGTCGCCGGACCCGGGCCCTGTTATTACGCCCACGAACTCCTGCCCGGCGTCACCCTCGCCATGCGGGAAGCGACCAAGCAGCGCTTGGCCCCCGCCCGCCTCGCCTATCTGTTACGCCGTGTTTCGGAGGCCCACCTCCAGCATGAGACGCTGGGGCAGGCGACCTCTCCGTTAGGCCTCGAAGCGGTGCGGCAGGACGAGCACGGCGTCGTCCGTCTGGAAAACCTCGCCATCGCCGGACCGCGCGCGCCGGACGATGGCGGTGATGGGCCTGGAAGTGTCAAGTATCGTCATGTCGAACGACATGCGTGGCGGGCCCGAAC
>ERZ767114.813-NODE-813-length-16056-cov-3.951499_pt1 | contig 16056 bp, 7 predicted proteins | sample MGYA00374952_ERZ767114 | MGnify/ENA primary metagenome ERZ767114 (study PRJEB28939, sample SAMN06267156) | marine metagenome | isolation source: Columbia River Estuary | place: USA:Columbia River Estuary, USA | collected 2012-05-05 ...
ACCTCGTGTATTTAGCACATCTACTTTTGCGGTGTCAGGCAGTGGTTCAACAACTAATATAACGCCTAATTCTACAGTTACAGGAGTTGGAGTCTACGGTATTACAGCAGCACTTAGCCCTGCTATTTCAATGACAATAACGGCTCCTGCCGTAGGTGGGGTACAAGGTGCAATCAACGAGACAATTACTCTTGCAAAAGGTCTTACGGCTCAAACAGCGATTAGAGATGATATCATTACTAAGCTATCTGCTCTTGCTGTCTTTAATGGCTCTGCTAGTGCTATCTATGGTGTTGCGGCTAATGGAAACAACGTAAGATTTACTTCTGTTAATGGTGGTAATCATAGTGCTTTAAGTATTGCATTTGCAACTAGCTATAGCGGTACAGCATATACTGAAACTACTTTTGGTGGTAATCTTACTGATTCAGTTACAGTAGTAACTACAGGTGTAAATAACAGTATACCACAACCTGTTCTTACAGTAACTTTTCCAGATGGTATAACAAGCAACACAAGTCTTAGCGGTACTCAGTCAAGAGCAACAGTAGTAACAGCTGTAAGTACACTTATAAACGCGAATAGCGGTTGGAGTACAACAACAGGCACAGGTTTAGTTACAGCTACATCTGCAACAGTTGGAATTATTACTAATAATTTTAGTGTTGCAATAACAAGTGCTGGCACATTACCTGCAGGATTTAGTAGTAGTAATTTTACAGGCGCTCAAACAATAGCGGGTGTAGCAGCACATACAACAACTGATCGTGTAACGCTTACACCGCCTGAAGGTAATCCTATTACAATTAACTTTGATAATACAAGTACTTACCCTGCTTATAATCCAGGAACTCAAAACACAGCTGAAGTTACTGCTATAGAAATAGCAACAGCACTTGAAGCAGCTTGGACAGATACTACTTACTTTACAGTGTCACGTAATAATGCAGTGTTAACTTTTACTAGTGTTAGCAGAAAAAATGTAACAGGTGATTTTGCTTATACTGTAGTTAATGGAACTACAAGAACAGGTACTTTAGTATCTCCTCTTATTACTAATTCTACAGGTAGCAATATAGTAGTTACGCAAGGCGTGTTACCTATTTACGCTAAAATGACACGAGTTACTATTACTATTAATACAGCTAGTGGTAATAGTGTTATATTTGATAGACATTACGGAGAAGGACCGGGTCGGTTATTAGATCCTAGCTTTACACCAGCAGCTAATGATAGTACTTATGGTGATTCAGGTGTTTCTTCTGACGCAGCTTATCTTGCTTTATATTATAATGCTGATGCTACACAAAATTCTACAGAGTTAGCAAAACCTAACGGCACAGTAGCTACAATGCAAAGTGCTTTGCTAGCGGCGTTAGCTGCAATTAGTACTAATAATGCGCTTATTGTAACACCCGATAGCACATCTGCGCCTACTAGTATTGAGATTAAACCAAGTCAGTTTAGTGCTAATGCTAACTATGTAACTGCTTATAGTCCTGCTACGCAAGTAATAGCAGCAAGTGTAGCACCAACAACTACAGCATTAGTTGCTGCAGCTGAAGGAACACTAGTAGCAGCTGGAAGTCCTACACAGAGTACTTCAGGAACGTCTATTAGCACTACTTTTGATATCGTAAGGCCATGGGCTAGTGATCAAATAAACCCTAACAAAGCGTATCCTTTGTTTATACAAAGTGGTTATACAACAGGAACATTGTTTAATCGTATACGTGCAGCTGACTTAGGCTATAGTTTTGGTGGAACAGCATATGTGTCTTATATTGAAAGACAACAAATGTCTATTACACCTAACTTTGATACTGAAACTTTAAACAGTATTGCTATGTGGGCTGATGGAGGCACTGCAACAACAGTAGGCGGCGCTACTAACAGAGCTACTTTACAAATGAGAGCAAGAGCTACTAATAATCCAGGTGAGTTAGCTTTTTTAACAGTTGCAGAAGATAATACACAAAGTAATGCTAAAGCAAATAAGCTTACTGTAAATGATTTTATAGTTGCAGATACTTATAAAACAGATGTTCGTATAACAGGTCGTTTTCTTAACTATCGAATAGACGATGCTGCTGCTGATACAAGTAGTTCTTATACAAGTACTAACACTAATGCATGGAACATTTCTGGCTTTCAATTAGGTATAAGTAAAGGAGGCGTTAGATAATGGCAATTCAAAACCCGCCTATTACTGAAAATGAAGCTTTAGATTTTACTTTACTTGAATTAATTAATTTAATAAATAGTCTTGAACAAAAAAATCTAAAGTTAATTAACGACATTAGTACAGCAACTAACTTTGCAGATTTACAAACAAAGGTAGATGAATGATAAAACTTATTGAGGATAATAGTATTTATGAATGTATACAACTTATGAATACTTCATTACAAAAGCTAGAACATCAGTTATACGATAGAAATGAGCGTTGCTGGTTACAACACATAGCACATCATGTGGAAGAACAAAACAAAGGCAACGCTTTATTTCTTGCAATAGGTGATTATGCAGATAATAACGCTCTTAGAGGGTTTATGCTTGCTTCTGCTTTTAGAAACTTTTATAATCATAATTGGATTATGGATGTTAAAGATTGTATTACAGATCAAAACTACAATAATGCTTTTACAGTAGCTAGATTGTTTAATTATATGATTAAGCATGTAAAAGAAGAAGGCGGTACTTATTGGAGAGCCGACACTATCCGAGCAGGAACTGAGTCAGATAAATATATTCAGTTTTTAATTAAAAAATATAACGCAATACCTTTTCAAGGTGTGCATGGAAAAGTATAATAGGAGAAAAATATGGGAAGTGGAGGCGGCGGCGGTAGCTCAACTACCGTATCAGGTATTGACGCTGAGTTTAAACCTGACTTACAGTATGGATTAGGATTATCAAAAGATTTACTTTCAAATCAAATAAATACTCCGGGAAGTGTAATTGCTGGTTTTGATCCAAGACAAACTGATGCAATTAACGAACAAACTAGGCTTGCACAAGATCAAATTACAGGTTCAGGTATTTATGATACTCGTGCAGCTGAACAAGGATCTTTGTTAGGACTAGTAGGATCTAACGCTTTATCTTCTACAATGGGCGGTTCTTTGGGTTCTGCTCGTGGTGAAAAAGCGTTAGCGTCTGCACTTGCAGGTCGTGCTGGTGAATATCAAAAAGCAAGGCAAGAACAATCTATGCAAGGTGTTCAAAATCTTGGTGATGCAGGTACAACTATGCAGCAACAAGCACAAGCAGAACTATCTGAACAAGATGCTGCACTTGATCGTTTCTTTGGCAGAATTACAGGCGCAGCGCCTAAGTCAACTACGACTACTCAGTCGGGTGGAGGTAAGTAATGGCTATTAGAATTGCTATGGATAGTGATAGACTAAAAAGATTGCAATCACCACAAATGACACAAATAAGAGCGCCACAAGGAAGCCCTATGCCTTCTAACAAACCAAGTGGAATGCAACAAATGGGCAGCTATGTTGCAAATAAAGCAGCAAATAAATATGGTGGACCTTTAGTTGAAAAAGGTTTTGGTATGGCTGAAAAAGGGTTAGCAGGAATGTTTACACCAGCAACCGCAGCACCAATTGCACAAGCAGGAACTGGTATGTCGCCACAAATGGCAAGTGCTATTATTGGTTCAGGTTCGGCATCAGCACCGTTAGTAGCAGCGCAAGCTGGCGCACCTATGTCATTAGCAATGAAAGGTGGAGCAGCAGCATTAGCGCCTACTGCAGCAGGGACAGGCGCAGCAGCAGCGGGTGCAGGTGCAGGTGCAGCACCTATGTTAGCTGCGTTAGGTCCAGTAGGCATGGCTATTGGCGCTGGACTTTTAATGAAACAATTTGGTTTGTTTAGTAAAGGCGGTCATGTAGGACCACTATACTCAGCAACAGGAAGTAGCGTAGATCCATTAAGAAAGTATCCAACCTCTAACACTGGCTTTAGAACTGGAAATAATAGCGGTTCTCAATTCAGTGATTATACAACTACTACTACAACGCCTACATTTAATTTAGAAAATACAGCCCCGCCATTACCCTCAACCGATACAAATAATTATGATACTGCAGTTACAGATTCGTCATTTCCTTATGCAGATCCGCTTTCAGGATCATTTGAAAAATTAAATAGTGGTGGTGGACCCTACACTGTATTTTATGATCCAGTATTAGGTGGGCCTCAAGTATACCATGATATAAATGATTTAAACATGGGGCAAAGAGAAGCATTGTATTATTCAACTCCAGAAGGAGTTAATGCTTACGGTGAATTCACAGGTGCTAGTGGTGGCGATAGTGGCGATTATACAATGAATCCTTCTATGTTTTATGATTCGTGGGCTACTCAAACAAGCCCTGATAGAAAGACTACATCACAATACGTAAAAGTAGGCGGTGGGTTTGACCCAACTAATATGAACAGTGTTAACTACGATGTTCTTGCAGACATTGATGCTGGCGGTGGAAACGGCGACTAAGGAGAGCTATAATGTTTAAAAGAACAGGTTATTTTAATCCTACGGGATTTAGGCGCACCACTCTTTCTCCTTACGCACCTGTAACGCCACGACAAGCCGCTAATCGTTTTATATTAGAGTATGTACCTTCATACGTACCCCCTCCTCCTCCACCTCCACCTCCAGCACCTGTAATTGATAATGGCGGTGGTGATAATATAGCAGGTCCGGGCAGTTATCAAGTTGGTAATTCTGGTAATTTTTCTCCGTTAGATGATGCATATGATGACGAGATGGGGGATACTAACATTAGTTTAGGAACTGAAACTAGTACGCCAGGTGTTAGTAATGTTTGGAGTTATGAGGATGATTATAGCGAGTATGCTAATAATCCAGGAGGAGCAATCCCAGGAGATTATTCACCCCCTGCGTCTTCAATAACCGTTGATGATCGCTACACAGGAACTCCAACTTCAGGTGGCATTGCGCCTGATATGGCAGATGCTATGAGTCATCATAGTTCAGGAATTCACGATGGGGGTAATGATCATGGCGGTCATGACGGGCATAGCGGCGGCAACGCTTCGGATGGAAGCGAAGCAAACACTGGCGGTGGCTATGGAGCGTTAGGTCATTCAGATGGCGGCAAAATCCCACCTATGTATGCTAATCAAGGAATGGCAATGCCTGATATGCCAGAAAAAGAGATTAATAGTTTTCAAGATTTAACAGGCAAGTTAAGTACTATGACAGGGATTCCTTCTAATATAGGGACTGTCACTGATCAACAAAGATCAAGTTTTAATACAGGTCAAGTAGTAGGCAAAGATAAAACTAATTTTGATACTGTAATGAATGCGGTGTCAGCTGCTCCCGCTATGGCTAAAGATTACGTTGAAAAAGAAATTGACACTGCAAAAGAAAATCCACTTGAAGCTGCTGTTAAAGCACTTACAAATTTTGGTGTAACAAAAGGTTTAAATATTAAAGCTTTTTCACCACAAGCATTTGTAGCGTCTGCTATAATAAATGATATATTTGATTCTCAATACGATGGATTATTAGATGGTCCAAACAGTGAAGTAGATATGAGTGCTAACAACACAACAGGCTACACTTCTAACCCAAGTCAAATGGATGCTAGTAGTCATCCTAGTTTTGGTAATATTGAATCAATAGAAAGTGTATCTCCTGAAATTGATGCAGCAATAAATGATATTGCAAATGAAATAGATACTTCTACAACAAGCAGCCCTCCTTCAACAATAAGTGATCATGCTAATGTACATGGGGATAGTCCTTCACCAGCAACTCCTGATATGGGAACAGATTTTGGAGACGGTTATAATAGTGCTGAGGCTCCATCGGTTGGGAGTGGAATGTCTAATGACGGTGATTTTGGTGGCCATCCAGGAATGGGCGGTGGTTCAAATTCTCCGGGTAATGACGGTGGAATGCAAGGAGGTGCAGATGATCCGGCAGGTGCTGGTGCAGGCATGGGCGGTTATGGTGACGGTGCATGGTCAAAAGGAGGCCGCATCTATGCTTCACAAGGTGGTTACGTTAACTCAACAGGAGGAAAATAATGCATAACATAAAAAGCATTACTCAAAAAGATCGTTATGGTAATATGTTTTCTCTCGAAATGTTTGAAGATCAAGGCGTACCTATGATGATGATGATCCCTGACATGGCTAACGGGTTTAACGGTGCAGACACTAACAATCATCCGGGTAATCCCAAAGGCACTGATACAGTACCAGCATGGCTTACTCCGGGCGAGAACGTAGTTAACGCTGAAGCTTCTCGTATTCCGGGCAATCAAGAAAAGATTGACCAAATGAATAATCAGGGTAGGCAAATGCAAGCAGCACAAGGTGGTCCTATTCCTTCTTATGCAGCTGGTGGCGGTAATATACCTCCAATGTATTCAGCTGCAGGTGATTTTATTACTGATGACTTACTAGATCGTATTAGAATGATAGAATCTAGTGGTAAACATTTTAAAGATGATGGTACTCTTACTACTAGCCCAGCAGGCGCTTTAGGTGCATATCAATGGATGCCTAAGAGTGCCGCAGATCCGGGATTTGGAGTAGAGCCTTTTGACGCTGCCACAGCAACTGAAGCAGAGCAACGTGAAAAGACAAGAGAATACTTAATAGGTATGAGTAAGTATTATCCTGAGTGGTCAGAAGACGAAATATTAATGGCGTTTAATGCAGGACCGGGGAGAATTGAAGACTCTAAACGAGGTCCTGGCAAGCCTTTATCTCAAGAAACACTTGATTATGCAGGAAAAGTACGTGGATATGATTTTGGAGATCAGCAGCCACCTGATTTAAAACCTGAAGATTACATAGGCGCTAGTAAAAGCTCGGGTATAAGAGGCCGCGATGCGGTTATGTTAAAAGAAGCGCAAAAGAAATTAGAAAGTCTTAAAGAAAAACGTCAAGAGTATTTAAAAGAAATACAAGGTAATAAAACAGCTGAAAGATGGTACGGTTTTATTCCGGGAGTAGATGCACCTTTAGTTGATGAAATCCCTGAATTAGATTCACAAATAGCTGCACTAGAAGCAGAAGTAGCAGAGAAAACTACTACTGCAGAAGCCTCAAAAGCAGCAGATATTGAAGCTAATAAAACTAATCCTTTCTTTCTTAATAAACAAGAGATAGTAAAACAAGAACAATCGATTAACAGGCGAGCCGTTGAAGCGTTAAAAAAAGCAGGTATGCCAACAAAAAAACCTGATACACTTACTCAAACTAAAGAAACAGATGCGCTTAGTAGTATGCTTGCAAACACTGCTAATGAACCAAAGCCAAATAAAGATGGTTCAGCTGAACGTGAAGGTCTTAATCAAAGAAAAAGTAATCCTGGATTTTTTGAGGATGCAACTAAGTTACTAACAAATACTTTTAAAGATATGTTTTCTTCTAAAGATATTGCAAGAATGGTAATTAATTATGTAGGCTCTAGAGCAATGGGCTATGGACATGGTGGTTCTCTTAATTATGCAATGGAAGATTTTGCTGATCGAGCAAAAACACAACAAGAGCAAGAATTTGCACTTGTTAAAGCTAATGCAGACAATTATACAGCTTCTTCTTATGCTAATTATATACGCACTAGGGATTCTTCTGTTCTTATTTCAAAAGGTCCAGAAACAAAAGTAGGAGATAATTTATTTGTTCCTTCAATGGGAGTTACAACTAGCATAGATGTCGAAGGTGTTCCGCACATTTACGGAGACCCTGATGGAGCTGGTAATCAATACGAACCCGGTTTACACAATGCTACTTTATTTGGGGCTACTAAAGTAAATCCTGATTTACATGATCCTGGAAAAGTTCAACAAAACTTTTTGAAAGAATTAAAAATTCTTCAAGATCAAATAAACACAGGTTATACAGAAGCAGAAGATAAAGTTTCTATGGTAAATAACCCTGCAGTAGCTTCTCATATGTCAGATATTTATTTTGAAGACTTAAGAAGGTATGGTAGCGATCCTAATAAAACTAATCGTTTAAAAACAGGGATGCGTAGAGCTGCTAAAAAATGGGCAGAAGCAGTAAGAGCTTTTAAAAATAAAGATACAGCTATTGATCCGATTAATAAACTACCTGCTTTTTATCATGCCGAAATTGTAGATATGCGAATGGGCATTGATATGAGTTCGTTTGATAAAGTAGATCCTCAAATTACTCTTGATCTTTTTCAAAATGCAGCTAATCAAGGATTACGAACTGATGCACAAGTTGAAGAGTATTTTCAAATGGCGCAAGGTGTTTATAATTATGCTAAGTTAAATAAAAAGCCTATGTATGGCTTTAAGTATGACAAAGATGAGTTTGAAGACTTAGACTCTGACGAAGCACTTTATGGTCATAATAATTTTTCTTGGTGGTTAACTAGTCTTCAACAAGCAAGAACAGAAAAAGATGCAGGAAGTAATCCGGCTGTTAAACTGTTAAATGATAATATAGAAGATTATTTAAAGCATAAAATATCAGTTACTAAAAACGCTAAAGAAAAAGAAGCATTTCGTAGAAAATTAAATGCATTACAAAAAAAATAAGGAGCATAAGCAATGACTATAGATTTTAGATTGAAGAATGCTTACGGACCCGACTCCCGTTTAATTGATGGGGATACAGAAATCCTTGCTAATGGGAAGAAAGAACGTTTATTAGGTTTTAACACTAATGAAGTAGCTAGAATTCAATACGATAAATATGGTCAACCAACTTTTGAAGCACCAATGAAAGGTTCTTATGAACAAGAGCATGGTGTTCAACAACTAATTGAAGACGGTGGTTTTGTTTATAAAGACAACACTGGCGAATACGATGAATATAATCGTGAATTAGTTGAAAGGTATAATGCACAAGGTCAAAAGCTTTCAGATGTAGTTGTAGGGTTAGGCATGGCTACGCCTAACCGCTACACTTCTGATAGCGCATTACAAAATTTATTTGACAGAAAATTAAGAGAAGAACTTACAGGAGATCCAGGACCGTATAATGCAATTGCACAGCCTGTAAGAGATGCTCTAGATTATGGTATAACTTTTAAAACATTAGCTAATGATGAACGAGATTACGATCCGCGATATCATACAGGAGTTATGAATAGAGATTATGGTCGTACTTTAGAATCTAGTGGATTTGAACAAACAGGCAATATGTCTCGCAATCAAATGTCAGATGCTTGGGGCCAAGGCTGGATGGGAGTTAAAGAAGGCATCTATGGTTACTTAGACGCTGTTGGTAGTGTTACTGGTAGTGAAATGATTGAGAGCATTGGAGAACAAGGTGTTCTTCGCGCTCGTGAACAAATGCGCACAGCACCTGAAGTTGTTTTAGATTACCGTGAAGTTGATGGTATTGGCAAAGGTTTTAATTATATATTAAACAATGCAGCAATGTCAGCGCCTTATATGGTATCTACATTTGCTTCAATGGCAGCAGCTGTACCTGCAACAATGTTAGGCACTGCAATAGGTGGACCTGCTGGTGGTATAGCATTAGGCGGCGCAACTTTATTTTTACCTAATAGTATGATATACGGAGGTCATGCGTGGAATGAAATGGAAGGCGAAAAAGGTCTTTCTCAATTTATAGTAGCATCTACTGCTGGTGTTGGAATGGCTATACTTGATCGTTTTGGTTTAAAAGGTCTTATGCCAGCGAGTAAGGTTATGACTAATGAAGGTGTTGATAAAATAGCGCATGAGCTAGTTAGAAAAAGTAGATTAAAAAATCAAGGTGGGATTGGCTTTGATACTAGGCTAGGTAAATCAGTAAAGCTTAGCTCAAATGTTCTTACTTATGAAATAGCTAAAAAACAAATTATGAATGCAGGTAGACAAGAAAACGCTAAGTATCTTAAAGGGCTTATGCAACTTGAAAATTTAGATGCTTCAGAGTTGCTTCAAAAATATGGAAAAAGATTTTCTACAGGAGAAGTAGCAAGGACAGCTGGGCGAGGTATGTTCCGAGAAGCTACGACTGAAGCAGCACAAGAGTCTTTGCAATACGGTGCAGCCGTAGGTTTTTCTGATAAAAAATATGACTCTGAAGAATTTGGTAATCGTTTAATAAATGCGACTATTGCGGGTGGAGTGCTTGGGGGAGGGTTATCTTCTGCAGGCAGTGTTTATACGCAAGGCAAAGAACAGCTGCAGCTTAAAGGCTTTATGAAAAGTGATTTGCAACGGTATCAAACAGTTACTCAAGCAAAAATAGATAAGATTAAAGAAGACGGTAGAATAAATACGGTTGAACAAAATATTAAAGGTGTTAGAGACGAGATTGCTGCTAATGAAGAAGCATTAACGCCTGATACTATACTTGAAGATTTAACAGAACAAGCTGAACGTTTAGCAATGTCTGAAGTATCAGATGCAGAGTTACAAGCTAGCGTTGATGATTCTATTTTGTGGAGCGATACACAATCACAATATGAAGCTGAAACAGATCCTAAAATAAAGAATGAATTAGCACAACAATTAGCTGTTATGATAGATCCAGGATTAGCTCGACGTGAACTTGATCGGCGAGCTAAAGGAATGCGACCGTATACTGCTGAAGAACGAGTAAACGTACAAGAAAGAATTGATAAAAATAATACGGCTATTGCAGCTGCAAAAGATGCAGGTGTAGAAAGTAATAAACAACCGCTTCGAAGAACGTTAACTGAATATGCAGATGAGTATATTGAAAACTTTAGAGGCATGGTAAACTTTGTTAAAAACAACCATGATTTAAGCGATTATGCAAGCGCAATTGGCAGAGGCATTGGTCGGCTTTATCGTTCAGCTGAAAAATCAGCAGGAGATATTGTTAAAATAGTAAGAGATCCCGATGCAATTGATATTTTATCAAGGGTAGGTATGCTTACTCAAGGTGTTTATCATGCTGGAATGGCATTTAGACAATATTATGATCATTTATTAGCGTCTTTAAAAGGTTTTATAAATGAAACACAAATTGCACAGAACCTTGGGTATAAAACTATTAACTCTAAAAATGTAGAAAAGATTTCTGAAGAAATAAGAGCGTTTGCTAACAATGAAGATGGGCCAAGCGCATTTGAAATCTATGAGGAATATCAACAAACATTAGAGCTAATGCAACAAGAAGCAAAAGCACAAAGGTCACAGATAATACCCTCTTTAGATTGGGCTTCTTTTTATAATGAAAAAAAAGGTAATCCAAAAGGTACACCTGTTCCTTACATGTTAGATCGTGCTAAAAACTTATATGAATCTGCGCTTCAAGTAAAAGCAGCGTGGGATCATCTTATGCTTGTATACAATCAACATCGCCAAGAAGATAATTTAGCCTCTCCAACTGTAGTGTTACCTAAAAATTATTGGTGGAGAAGTCGTGGCTTTGATTGGAGAAAAGTAAAAAATAATAAAGCTGAATTTATTAAATGGGCAAAGTCAGCAGGTCTTTCAGATACTCAAGCAGACGATTTATATCAATTTATTGCTTACAAAGATAAAGCAAATTTTACTGAAGGTAAATCGTTAATTGATGGGCAAGGTTGGATTCCTAATTTTTTAAATACACAATACCAAGCTTTAATAGATCATAAAGGGTTTGATAAGTTTTCAAGTGAAAATATGTTTGAAAATTTAAGCAAAGCTCAAGGTGAAGTAGCAAGGTTTGCTTCAACAGCAAAGTATTTTGGTGAAGGAGGAAAACAACTTCATTTTTTAATTTCAAGAATGATGCAGAAAGCAATAGCACGACAACGTACTGGTGATAAAGATGATATAGAAAAACATTTAACACCAGAGGAAGTTAAACAATTTGCTTACTACATTAAATCAATGATTGATTCTGAACATGGAAATTTTAATACAGTTAAATCTCCTGCTTGGTCAGCAATAAATCGTTTTTTAGTTAGTTGGGCTATTTTTTCAGGCTTACCTTTGTCAGCTTTATCTTCTTTACCAGAAACAGCTATGATTTATTACGGTCTACAAGATGATGAACAATGGAAAAAAGCAAATGAACAATTAATATCTCAATTTAGTAAAATGTGGAGTGAGGCTGCAAAAGCTCATAAAGAAAAAACAGAAGCAATGATGAAGCGATCTGGTTTACGGTATGATAATAATACAATTATTGAACGGTATGCAACTGGAGAGCGAGATCTTGCGTTTGTAAAATTTCATGAAGCATTTTTTAAAGTAATAGGTATTAAAGACTTTACTCAAATACAAAGAAGAATGGCAGCAGGACTTGCTGTTGATTTTGTAAAAGATTATATTGGCACATTAGACTCAGCGCCTCGAATAAAATATGAGAGAAGCTCAACATATGATCCTGTAAAAGAACCACTTAGATTTGACTTTGATAACTTTAATGCATTTGAATTAGAAGCATATGCACAGTTATCTGATCTTGGTTTAGAAGTAGAGTTATTACTTGAGCATATTTTAAATGCAGACGAGCTATATCGAGATATTATTTGGGAATATGATCCTGAAGCAAATGATAGAACTTATGATAGTTATTTTGTAGAGCCTTCTGATAAACAAAAAGCAGTGCTTTCAGCTATTAGAAAAACTAGATTAGAAAACTATTTAGGCAATAAACAATATAGTAATAGTCAAGAGCGAATCAATGCTTATGGTAAAGCAATGATTGAAGAAGCAAATGAAATTGAAAATTTTATTAATGAACAGTTAGAAACAGCAGTATATCGTTTTGTTAATGATAGAATAATGAGTCCACAATCTACTAATAGACCTTTATTTTTTCAAGACCCAAGGTATATTTTGTTAACACAGTTTAATGGCTTTATAAGTACTTTTACTGCAACAGTATTACCAAAGCTTTGGAATCAATATCTAAGAAAAGGTAATCCACAAGTAAAGTATAATACTTTTGCGGTTATTGTTTTAATGTTAGCAATGGGAGGTGCTTCTCAATACTTAAAAGACTTACTTAAATTCGGTCAGCCAAGCCCTTATATGGATGCAGCAAAATACACTCAACGTGCATTGTATTCATCAGGAGTGTTAGGTCAATTTGAGCGTGTAGTAGATGTATTGTATCCTTTATATCCAACTAGAGACGATAGATTTATGTCTACTTTATTAGGAGAAACGGGGCCAGCAGCTAGGAATATTCAAAATTTAGCAACTGGAATAGGGCAAGCAATAGGTGGCGATACTGAACGCGCAACTAATACAGTATTAAAAACAGCACCTGCAATTGGGCCATGGACAGGTGGACGCAGAGCAGCTGCAGATGTGTTACATGGAAAAGATCCATTGGAAGACGTCACAGTAAGATTATGGTAATTAAATTTCTATAGGGGAGTGGTCATAAGCCCTCCCCATTCTAGGAGAATTAAATGGCAATACAAACTAATGTCGCAGCAGAACAACAAGCTGCAAGATTACAATTACAAAGAGAGGCAGCTGAACGGCGAAGAAGAGCAAACGAAAGCCAAACATTAATGCCAGCTGCAGAACAAGGTGCAGATGTAGCGCTCTCGGATGCAGCGATAGCAGCAGGCGAATCTCAAAGTACTATAGAGCTACCTAATGCTGTTGAAGAAGGAAATATTCCAGTTCCAATTGAAGCAGGCCAACCGGGGCAAGGTTCAGAGTTAGGTAGGGTAGCCGCCGCAGTTGAAAGCGAAGGTACAAGAGATCCTTTAGTACAAGCATTACAAGGTATGCAATTGTATGATGATGAGGGCTTAGCAACAAGAGCAACAAGTGCAGATATTGCAGATGCGGTTTCAGATGAACTTGCAATGGAAGCAGACATACGTAATAGAAAAGACATTGATTATGGTTACGTAGACGAAACAGGGTTAATGTCTCAACTTCAAAGTCCCTCTGCAAACTCAGATGACTTTGGTAAAATAGTTACGCTAGGTCAAATGATTGGTAGTCAAGCTAGAGATGTATTTAGCCCTGTATTAAGTGGGGTAGATGAAGACTCTGCTTCTTTTAGACAAATGTTAGCAGATAATAATTTATTAGATGAAGGGGGTAATTTATCTCCTCGGTTTCAAAACATTGCAGCATTTAGTTTAATTGAAGTTTTACAAAATGAAATGGTAAAGAAAGATCAACTGCTTATGAACGATCAAAACCCTGAGCTTTCATTTGAAACAAGTGATGATATTAATTTTGCTGATTCATTTGATATTAATTTTGATGAGCCATTAAGTGTTCCAGAGCAAGGCACTCGATTAGATCCTAATATGTCGAGATCAAATTTAGCTAATTCTATTTTAGATAAAGCAATGCCTAATCCTAATCAAACTGCAGGGCTTACTACAGGTTTTGGTGGGGCTAGTGCAAATGCTTCTTCTATTAACAAAGGCTTTTTAGATTATTTAACTTATCAAACATTGCAAGACCTTGGTTTATTAGTAGAGGTAAAAGGGCCAAATGGTAAAGTATGGTTAGAGCTAAGTAAAGACACTGCAGACTATTATAACAGTACTCGTGGAGTAATGGATGATCTTTATGGTATTAAAAGTGGATTGCCATCATTAGTCCCTACAATAGAAGGTTCTTTTTTAGGACAAGAAAGAGAGCAAGGCTTTAAACGGCAAGGGAATATATCAATTGCAAGTAAAGTATCAGGTAATATTGATCAAGAATTAAAAGCAATGTCTAATATGGGTCAAATAGCGCATATAGTAGACCCTAACACTGGTCATATTGGAGGCATGGCAATTAACTCAGTGATAGATTACTATTTTAAAAATGGTAAACCTATATTAACAAGGAAGGCTTTAATGGACAGGCCTGATCCTAATCAAATATATTCTACACATCCGTTAGCTGAGATGCTAGGTTTAACTAAGCAAGTTTGGGATAGGCATTATCAAAATGCTATAAAAACACAAGGCATGGAACCATTTGAAGCTTCCGAACAAGCTAACTCTATTATGGCTATGAAAGCTAGGCAAAGAATTAATAACATATATTACGCTAATCAATATAGTAAGCGACCTTTTTATCAACGGAGATTTTTTGCATCAGCAAATATGCGTTTCCATTATAGAAGCTATGTGTTAGATCCGCAAAACAGTAAGCTAATTCGTAACATTTTAAATGAAGCAGAAGCTACTTATTTAGATGTTAACACTACTAACTCAGAGTCAATGAGAATGTTTAAGTATTTAATTGGCAGACATTTATTAGATGCAGATGACTTAGGCACTTATACGTTACCTGATGGGCGAACAAAGCCAATAGCAGTAGAAAACATGGGCTTTAATGCAACATTAAAATTAGCTAATGAAAAAGTGTTTGGAGTTAAATATAAACGGCTTGTTGCTTTAGGAGAAAAATTACGTAGTCTTTTAAACACAGGAAGTTCAAACGTATTTGATGCAAAGATTAGAGAGTTTGCTGATTCTGGTTTATTAAAACAAATGGGATTAACCGACCATGATGAGTGGGGCTTTAAAGCAGATGCACTTATTGATTTAGCAAATTATAATGATGCTCTTCAAAACAAAGATAGAAAATCATTAGAAAAATATGGTGATGTAGTTATTCGTAAAACACCTGAAATAGTTAACTCAATGCCTGTAAACGAAAATGGCCAAGCAATGTCTCCTCGTGGAATACAATTGCAGCACATGTTAGAAGGTGCTATTGCAGATGGAGACCAAGAACAAGCACAATTAATACAAGCTGATCTTGCTAAAGAAATGGGTAATACAGTTGTAGAAGGACCAATAGTAAAAGTTAATCGTAGCACAGTATTTAGAGCAAGGGTTAGAGGCAAGTTTGATGGCATTCAAAGTGGGCTGTCTATCTTTGGCTCATTGTTTGGTTTTGCAGACATTATGTCAAGAACAGGCATTATGTACGGAGACGAGATGAACACTATGCCAGAAGGCGACTTACGAGATTTGTTCCTTAATAAATTAATGCCATCAGTTGAAGTTTCATTTCATAATAACGATGAGATGGTAGGTTTATTTAAAGAGTTGTTGGTAGGTACTATTAGTAATGTAGAAAACGCAAAGGCAATGGGTAAAGCAATTGCAAGAGCGCCTATGAT
>ERZ767114.814-NODE-814-length-16053-cov-2.550701_pt1 | contig 16053 bp, 7 predicted proteins | sample MGYA00374952_ERZ767114 | MGnify/ENA primary metagenome ERZ767114 (study PRJEB28939, sample SAMN06267156) | marine metagenome | isolation source: Columbia River Estuary | place: USA:Columbia River Estuary, USA | collected 2012-05-05 ...
CCGAGGCGGAGACCGTGGTGGAGACCGACGCAGTGGTGGCGGTGGATACGGCGGAGGAAACCGAGGCGGAGACCGTGGAGGAGACCGACGCAGTAGCGGCGGTGGATACGGCGGAGGAGACCGAGGTGGAGACCGACGCAGTGGCGGAGACCGTGGTGGAGACCGACGCAGTGGCGGCGGTGGATACGGTGGAGGAGACCGAGGTGGAGACCGACGCAGTAGCGGCGGCGACCGTCGTGATAACAATCGACGCCCACAAAGCAACGACTCAAATTATCGTCATGCAAAGGGAAAACGCCCAGGGCACGCTCACAATCGGGGACCAAACGACCTCCAACCGAAGAAGAACGACCGATACGACGATTGATTGGGGGTTAACAACTTGAGCGCAGAAACGCATTATCTCAATGCTCTGGAAGCTCTTGATGCGGGAGATAGGTCCAAAGCCCTCGAAGAGGCCAAAATCGCCACCTCCCTTGACCCTGAACACACTGAAGCATGGTCAATTTATGTTGAAGCTACCGTTCCTGCCCGTGGCGAACAAATGACCATGCTCGATGCGGCCCAAGCATTGGCTGCCGTGAAAAAAATCGTGGCCCTTGACCCAACAAGATTGGACATGTGGCTTCGTGGAGGGCGACTTATGGCCGACGACCTTGGTTTGCTACACGATGCGTTACACTGGTGGCAGAAATGCCGCAACTACACGCCTAATGAAGCAACACCTCTTGTTGAAATGGCTTCAATTCTTGCTGATATGGGGGAATATGAAGAGGCTCAACGCAGGCTGGAGGCCATTCTCGAAGAAAACATGGACGTCCCAACCTCTCAATTTACTCGGATTAACGGGCTATTGAACTTGGTTCGGGCTGCTGCCGTGCAAGACTCCAAGGAAATTTTCCGACCATATGAGAAGCATCACAATGGTTGGGAGGCCATCCGACAGAAAATGAAGAAACCACCCATGTCTGAAAATTTCATTTTCCTCATGGTGTCGGTTCCACTTCTTTTGGTCGTGATTTATTTCTCGCAACAATTTGCAGGACAAGGATGGGGTTCATTCTGTCTTACAACGATGGTCATCCTGTTCATCGTCCTGTTTTCAATGAGGACTGCAAAGCGTTGGTTCCAACTCATCAATCGCCCTGCATTCAATCTCTTGCGGGCTATGAATTTTGAAGCCTCTACCGGTCATACGGTCCTCCAAGAAGATATTCGAACATCTGTTCTCTACATGTATATCATGCAACGAAAACCTAGACCATGGCAAGAACGCATGCTCAAAATCATTGACAGAGGAGCATCTCTTCCAAAGAATTGGAAGCAACGACTCCCCGATTTTGAGGCCCACCATTCCTTCATTGACGACTATGTCGAGGAAGATGATAGTGAGGGCCTACGCCCTTACGAAGAAGAGTGATTTACGTTCCAGCAGGGTAATCGTCAAGGTAGGCGGTTTGTTGCTGAGATAGCAAACCAATGCTAAGCCGAACGTGTCCAATTTTGTTGTAGAAAGGCCCGAGGTTTTTTTTCCTCAGAGATCAGTACACTACCGGGTCCATTGGAACCTTCTTCAATAACTCGGACTATAATCAGACATCGATTTGCAGAGGACACGTTGTCGTACCCGTAGTTGACGGCAATCACCGGATATCTCAGGTCACTTGCCTTACCTATGGCTTTCAAGCGATGGACTCAGGGTGTTGTTTCCTCAGCCTCTTTGAGAACACCTTCTGCGTACTCAGAGCCTTCTCCATTGCCACGGACGATAGGTCGTCCTTCGTCATGTGTCAGCGTTGGTTTGAACTCAAGCGACTTGTCTGCATCACTGCTGCGATTGAGCGTACTGGACCGCATATTGCTGAGCATAGGCAGCCGCTGTCGCAGCATCGTAGCCTTGGCCAACAAATTGCTGATAGTACTGTTCGTAAATCGCCTGGTCGAATCCACCAGCGGCTGGTTGAGCGGCGGCTGGTTGAGCAACAGCAGCTTGGGCTGCTGGTTGAGCGGCAGCACCTGCGGCATCTCCACCAACGTATTGTGCAGCGAATGCACGAGCAGTCTCTTCAGGATAGCCCTGAGCGATGAGTTGCTGGACATATTGCTCTGTTGGGTCAAGTGCATCGGTGCCAAAGGCGCCACTCATATCTCCAAAGGCATCTTCCTTTTCTCCACCACGGCGCATGAACATCAGGGTCCCTACGATGATGAGTAGAAGGAGTCCTCCGGCAGCGATCAGCATTGTTGAGTCCAGTCCATCTGAATCTCCTTCAGTACCGTCTCCAGAGGGAGTTGCATCAGCCCAAAGGCCTGTAGATGGGTCATATGTCCATGCTCCAGACCATTCACACTCGTCGTTGTCGTTCATGATCCAGCGTCCACCAGCTGCTTCTGCAGCAGGGTCGATTTCAGTTCCCTTACAGATTGGGAGGTTGATGGTGATCTCTCGGTAGATGCGGTCTGCGTCCTTGGTTGCATCAGCACCTTCGTACACCAAGAGGTAGATGGTTACTGACGTTGGGGTTTCGTTATCGTAGAAGCTCTTCAAGTTCAGGGTAAGTTCCCAGTTGTCTCCGTTGGCAAGTTTATCTGACTTGTCCCAAAGTTGATTTCCAGCGCCCAGGGAGTCTTTACTCAATTCGAATTTATCGAAGCCCCCTAAGTCGAAATCACCGCTGTTGAAAGCGACTTCAATGTAGACGTCGCTATCTTCAGACCCGCTCAAAATTTCACCACTCAAGGTAATGTTATCGTCGGTGAATTGAGTTCCATTCTGGGATTCCTGCGTCCATGTGAAGTCTACAGGCTCGTCACCCATGCCTTCAGCAAGAATCACGAAATACATTCGGTATTCCTCGGAAACACGTCCAGCACTATCTGTGACAGTTAGTTCAATCTTGATTTGATTCTCAATTGAACCAGTTTCGTCAACAGTGACGTTCTGGAACTTGTAAGACCACAAACCACCGCTTGCGGCAGTTTGAGTGTAAGTGTCACCAAGCAGTCGGTAGTCATCGTCGCCATATTTTGCGTCGTAGAGAACCTTCCACTCGTAACTCTCAATTCCGTTTCCAGTGAGAGCATCTGCGTCAGATGAGTTGCTTGCGTCAAAGTGGACGACCAGTTCTCCACTATCCTCTTGGAGGACGATTCGGTATTCATCATAATCCACTCCTTGGTAAGTTTGAGGCTCTCCCATGGAGATGAAATCATCATATGTATCTCGGATATCGACTTCACCTTCGGCTATTGGTATGAATTCATCAGCTTCAGCATCGTTGGTTTGTACGGTGACTTTCAATTGGCGAGAGTGTCCTGCATCATCATGGAGGAAGAGCGTGATGTGCCACTCTTCTCCCTGAGCACATTTAGTTAGGGATGACAAGTCAATCTTACAGAATTTCTTTACCGGCATCTGTTCAGATGTGTGGCCTGTGTTTCCGTTTGCTAGGGTGTTTCCAGCCCAATCGTTTGGACCATCAATAACCCAGTCTGCATCTAGAGGTGCTTCAGTGTCGCTGAGGAAATCAAAGGTGAGTGTAGCGTTGCTCTTCATGTAACGCACCTTGTATCCGTTGGTATTTGGATCGTTATCAGGGACTTCTCCGTTGATTGTGATGTCTTCATCATCAAATCCGTCAGGATAGGGCGTGACTTGGTACTTCAAGAGGTTACCAAGGAGCGGGAATGTTGAGTCGTTTGCACGATTCGAATTTCCTGCGACGTCAATGGTCGTGACGATGAGCCCTCCTTGTGAATAACTGCAAACACCTAGGAGCGTATCCTGGATGTTGTCGTTTGAGCGAATAATGCGTTGGAATTCTCCACCACTTTCCATGTATCCCCCACCGCAAACGGTTGGTATTTCGCTCTGAGTTACACTTGATGTGCTGATGACACCGTTTGCAACGACAGTGTCGCCTAGAGCAGTAAATCCTTGGAAAGAGTTGGGTGCCACGTTATCCATTATTGGATGGTACGGGTCGGCCAAATCCATCTTGGCGTATGTGATTTGTTTATCCGCATCAGTCTTTTCCTTGATATCTAGGTTAAACGGAAGTCGGGAGGTTGAATCCTTTCCATAGACCTGGTCACCATGCGGTGCAAAGTGAGCCTGAATTGTTCCACCAGCAGACATGAAGTTGGTTAGGACGGTCTTTCGCTGAGCAGGGTCTGCGAGTGCCTGATAGTATCCATCTCCACCTTGATCGGTATCCTTAGCAGCATTCAAGTCCTGCATAGGTAGGATGATTTTGTCGTAATGTGTGAACCATCCAGCGTCGAAGTATTTGTCCCAGTCTCCAATCTCATATTGAGTGTATGTCAATCCAAGGATAGCGAGATCTTCCTTGATGATTCCGGTTTCCGTTGAAGTATCTGAAAGGATAGCAATGTCAATGTTGTCAGCGAAGGTTGCATAGAAGAACCGTGGAGTTCCTTTTTGTGTTCCGTCAGTAAGTTCTCCGTAGAAACTAATGTTGTAGGTGTGCCCGTCAACCCATCCGTTCCATGGTGTAAACGTGACATCAGTCTTTTCTTGACTTTGCAGACTTATGGAAGCTCCTGAGTCAACCAAATGTGCTGTGGTTCCATCGGCCATATCAACGACTTCCATGTAGAAGATGTACTCGCCTGCGAGCACTCCGTTGGTGGCTTGGAATTCCCAAGAGTGTGTCAATGCGCTATCGATTGGGAGAACACACGGTAGGGTTTGGTCGGTTTGGCATGTCAACTTCTTCGGCCTACCGATGGTGATGTCAACAGATTCAACATTGAAAATAACCCGCTCAATGTTGTTTGCAGTAGAAAGTTCGTTGTTGTTGTACCAGTTGGTTCCAACAGTCCCGTTGTCAAAGATGGTCTTGACGTCGAGTCGATAGACGCCTGAAACGAATTCGTGGGATGCAATCACACTTGTATCAACGTCTTCAGCATCAACACCAGTTCGTGTTGTGGTGTAGGTTGCATCTTCAACGAAGGTGTATTCCTGCAATGAGATGTTGTTGATACCAACGCCTTTGAATCCGTCGTTTATGCCGTTTCTTCCATCTTCATCAGATTGGAATTCAAAGTTGATGTCTACAGTCGACCCTTGTAGGGAAATACATTCAGAGAACCACTGAGAAGAGTCTGGAGATGAACGGTTTTGGACGTAAAGGTGAGTCAAGTCAATACTGGTTGTCTTAACAAGTTCCTCTGTGTTAAAGAATACGTTATAGTTGCCCGTGCCGTCTTCGTTTGCTCGGTCACCAATGTAGTCGAGTTCCCTGAAGTCAATCGATTCGGAGGCGTTGACAATTCCGTTTCCATCATCGTCGTTCTGGCAAGTTCCATCCTCGTTGTAGTCGTTCCACTGAGCAAAGACAAGACCAGAATAGTTCTCTGAGCCTGTTGAAGTAGACTTTTCATAATCCACCATCATCAGTGCGTAATCGCTTGGATCAATGTTTCCACTTTGGTCGGTGGTGTAGAACGTGTCAGCATAATACTCAAAGTTCAACGAAACGAAATCCCCTGCCATGCTGGTCAGGTCAATGTTTGGAATAGTCAATGTCTCGTTTGCCCAAGCATCATCGTAACCGTTGGTAGAGGTGTCACATGGGTGGCCGAACCAGTAGGCGTTGCTGTTGAAAATCTTGGTTGAACATGAGTTTTCACCATAGATGACACCCTTGGGGTTTTGGTTTTCTTCGTGCAAGTATCCGTCGCTATCTGCAGTAAAGTCTTCTTCACAAACAGAGTTGCTGGCGCCACAGACTACATCCGATGGCGTTGCTGAATAGACCGTTGCTTCAATATCAAAGTCAACAGGCGTGTTTCCCCAGTTGTTCGTTGTTACTCCGATGTCAAACATTCCCTCAGCATACAAGCCTCCGGGAAGGAATCCTTCGATGCCTTCAACGGCTGGGTCAAACAGGTTGAACGGAGTGACAAAACCAATGGCATCGTCATTGATAGACTGTTCATCCCATGCATTGTTGGAGATAATAGCAGAAATTCTGTAGGTTGTATCATTAAGCAGGTTTGCCTGAATTGAAGTGGTGTATTCTTGACCAGGTTCCAAGTTATTTAGTGGCCCAATGGTAGTTGTTTGGGTTTGTGGGTTGGGCAGGAATGCTGTGTTTTGCTTCCAGATGGTTAGGTTATCAACAGCGAATCCATCACGTCCTGACCAGCGGCTTTCGTTATCATCTGCAGTTGAACCCTCGAAACCAGTTCGGAATCGGAATCGAACATCCACCGTTTCACCGGCCCAATCGGACAGGTCAAAGGAACCCAGTCCCTCTTCGGTAAAGTTGTTCCAACCGTAGTAGGTTCCTGGTGAGAAGAGACCGTAGTATACGATCTGGTTCTCGTCCGCTCCCCAGAAGTTTTGCTTGTACATGCGGTCATTGTCAAAGCCGCCCCAGATGGACTCTCCTGATGCGCATGCTCCTTGCAAAGCTGCTTGTTGAGGGCATCCGATGAGACTCCATCCAGTTTCTTCACTTCCCACTTCGATAATGGCTAGGTCGTCCCAGACATCCCCGACAATGAATCCATTTTGGTCAGCACTTCCAAGGGCACCAAGTCCCAAGTGTTGGAACAGTTCAACGCTCATGAAGGCACGGTCCGCGCCAGTGAGGTCGACATCCTCGAGAACCATTGAATCGTCCCAGTTCCTTCCATATCCGGACCATTGGTCGCCAGATTGGTTGGTTTTCATGTTGCCTGCCCACATAAAGTCGGTAGGGTTGAGGTAGTTGGCAGAAACATTCGGGTCGTTGTTGCCAGTGGATGCTCCAACTGAGTGATTGGTCTCAAGATGCCAGTTGGTTAAGCCATCAACGTATTCCTCGAAGGCCCAGTTACAGCCTGAGCCACAGCCTGTTTTTACTTCAGGTGTGTCCCAATCGTTAGAGTATACGGTGGAATTTGATGAGTTCAAATCATCCACGACCTTCAGCGTGACTTCCAAGTCAGCACTTTGGCCGTTAAGTGTGTCCATTCCTGTGTTGGTTACGGTGACGTTGATGTCACGAGTACCTTCTCCGACAGCGCCAAAGAAGCGGTCTACTGGTGAAATTTCCAAATCGGTGACAGCTAGGTCTTTGTTGTCCATCTCAACGATGGTAAGGGTATCATATTGCCCCTCCCAGCCGAAGTTGTCACGCCATCCGCCGAAGTTGTATTGCGTTTGGCCAATGACCAAATCTTCAGCAGAGTTTGGTCCTCCAGACAATTGTCCAATGTCTACAGAAGAAGGTCGGCGACCTGTGACATACGAGAGCGGGCTAACGTGCCCTCCGTTTCCGTCTGAGAGTGTTACTTGGACGGTTGTTGGGAAGGAGAGGAAGAAATTGGATGTACTTCCGCCAGCAGAGTCGGTGGTGTTTTGCTGGTATGCAATGGTTGGATTGACGAAATCTGGTTCGCCGTCTCCGTTGAGATCGTCAACTGCAATGGCCCAAGAAATATACGGTCCGAAGTAAGCCTTTTGCGGCGAACCAAAGGTGCCTTGCGATGTTGTTTGGGAGTATGAGACGTTCTCAAGGTTGCCGTCCATGACTGCAATGGTGTCAATATAGCCGGCTCCAGCGACATCGGAGATTGCGAAGTCTTCGGTTGTGGTTGTTTGCATGTTGACGATATGGGTGTTGGCTTGATTGGAACCATAGGTGTACGAAATTGGATAGCCTGGTGCTACTCCGGAGGCAGTACAATCGTATTCAATGATGGTGACGTTGTCATCGTTTCCAGGGTTTGTGACGGTGCCGGAGCCATAGTCAATACCTTCACTTCGTAGGAGGAATATATCGTCGTCAGTACAACTTCCTGTGATGCTGCTTTGACTTTCACCCCAATCGCCGACTTGGATGCTTCGGTAGGTGTTCTGATTTGATGCTCCAAGCGTGGTAACCAATCCTTGAGAGTTTGAGGTGACCGGTCCGGAGTAGGTGACGACCCGCTGGTTTCCTGGAGTGACGTCGGTGATGTCAAGGACGTAGATATCATCTCCACCCGTTTGGTCAGCATTTCCGACAGCCATGTCCCATACCCAAAAGTGAGTGAAACGCGCTCCGATGCTCCAATCTTTCTGTCCACATCCGCCGTTTTCAATGATGGTAATGTTACCAGGCTCACCCGCAGGTTGACCTTGATCGTCTGTCTTGAAAGGATTGTTTTTCTGGTAAATGACAATGTCAGGAGCGTTATCTCCCGTGAATTCACCGACCTCGACTTGCTCCACATTCGCAAAAGAGTCCCATTCTGCATTGCGGCTTTGATTGCCTGTGACCCACACATCTTGGCGTTCGCTGAAGTCTCCATTGCCGTCGTTCCAAAGAATACTCAAGGTGTGAGTTCCTTCGGTTGCGATAGCAAGGTCGTTATTTCCGTCACAGTCAAAATCACCAATGGCGACATCAACAGGGTCGCGGTTGGTCGTGTAGGTTCGGGAAACTGAGGCGCTGGCTGTAGTTGCGAGTGCAGCGGTCGTACTCAAAATCATCAACAATGAAAGGAATAGGCTGCGGGCTCGGGCTCTAGAGAGGTCATTTTTTGATAGCATAGACATCACTTGTCCGACCCAAGGCCTGTTTCAATATAATGCCTTTGTAATCTAGTTCCGTGTGAACTACGCCGCAGGGCGTCATTTTTGTTCAAATTCTGCCGAAAAAAGTGGCACGATGGTTCAGCCTTCAAAATCGCCCGGCTAGCCATTTTGGAGATGGACCCCATCCAATGGCGTCCCCTCCGTGGATTTTGACCAATTTCCCAGCAGCGAAGAGAGATTCCAGCCATATTTCAAGAGCGGTACCTTCGCGGTTTCCGAGACGCTTACTGGCGATTTCCTCAATATCTTCGGTTTTGAGAGCCGTTCTTCCGTGTTCACGAACGACGAGTTGTAACAATTCTCTGAGCCAAGCCTCCGCCATCGGGTCTACGCTTGTCACGCCTTGTACGGGTTGAGGGGGATCCATATCGTCAAGAATTTCCATGAGTTCTATTGTGTCTGGTTGCGCAGGTGGCTCAAGGCCAACTTCGGCGATTTTTGCGCCAAGGTCAAGTTGGCCAATCGGTCGTCGGACGACTGGAATGCGAGAAGGGTCGGGTGTAGGGCCCATGTCAGCAGGTTTTTCATCAGCGGGAGCCTCTTCCATTTCGATGTTCATGCCCGACTTTTGCCGCTCTTTGCTTACTTTGGAAAGGCCTGTTGGTTTGACTTGAGTGCCAATAGGCATTGTCCATCCCACGCCCGCAAGTCCAAGTTTGTCCACGTGGTTGCCGACCCAGTCCACATCTCCTTCAATCACGATATTGACATCGTGGTCGTCGGAGCGGAATCGGTAGCGAACGTTTCCCCGCAGTTTGCTCATTGTTTCAACCTCAGCGCTTCTTTGCCTTGAAGATAGTGGCTCTATTGGCCTTCTCCAGCCATCTGCCTCAAGACGGTGTGCAAAATACCACCATTGCGATAGTATTCTACCTCGACCGGTGTGTCGAGACGAACTTGAACCATGAACGACTTGACCTCGCCCTCCGGAGAGGTGGCTTCAACAGCCATCATCTGGAGAGGTTGGACTTCATCGGTCACTGCAATAGAAAAGTGCTCATGGCCAGTAAGCCCAAGTGTTTCGTGGCTTTCTCCTTCAGAGAAGGTGAGGGGGAGCACTCCCATTCCTACGAGGTTTGAGCGGTGAATGCGCTCAAAGGAGGTTGCAATCACAGCTTTAACTCCGAGAAGATATGTTCCCTTCGCTGCCCAATCACGAGAAGAGCCTGTGCCGTACTGACTGCCTGCAAGAACAATCTTTGGAGCATGAATTTGCGCAGCGTCGTAAACAGATTGGACTTCCCCACTTTCATGATTTAATGCGTAGCCACCTTCTGTCCCAGGAGCCATTTCGTTACGAATCCGAACGTTTGCAAAAGTACCGCGCATCATGATTTCGTGATTGCCTCTACGGCTGCCGAACGAGTTGAAGTCGCCTTTTGCGACATTGCGTTCATTCAACCAAACTCCAGCAGGGCCATCTTCAGGGAATGAGCCAGCGGGGGAGATGTGGTCTGTAGTAATGGAATCTCCAAGTTTGAGCAGGACACGAGCCCCGTCAATTGATTCAATCGGATCAGCCTTTGCCGACAGGCCGCTAAAGAAGGTGGGCAGTCGGATATAGGTGGAAGAATCTTCCCAGGGGTAAAGCGGGCTTGATGCAGCAGGAATGCTATTCCAACGGGGTTCATTCATGGCATCAGCGTAGCGTTGACGGAACATTTCGGGAGTGATGACGCTCATTGCTTGAGCAAGTTCTTCGTCGGAAGGCCAAACGTCTTGGAGCATCACGGGATGACCGTCATTATCATGTCCAAGTGGCTCGGTTGACAAATCGATTTCTAATGTTCCTGCAATGGCATAGGCGACTACCAGCGGCGGGCTTGCAAGGTAGGATGCCTTGACCTTCCCGTGAACGCGACCTTCGAAATTACGGTTTCCTGAAATAACAGAACCTACGATAAGGCCTGCATCATCAATAGCAGCTTCAATCGGTTCAGCGAGAGGGCCGGAATTACCGATGCATGTTGTGCAGCCGTATCCTACTACGTGGAATCCCATGGCGTTCAAGTCTTCTTGGAGTCCAGTCGCTTCGTAGTACTCTGTGACCACACGGCTACCTGGTGCAAGAGATGTCTTCACCCAGGGTTTAACCGTCAACCCACGGCTACGAGCATTTCGAGCAAGGAGTCCAGCGGCAAGCATAACTCCTGGGTTGGATGTGTTTGTACATGAAGTGATGGCGGCGATTACAACATCGCCATGATTCAAATCGTAACGCTTCCCGTCCATTTCAACAATTGAACTCTTGGACAAGTCTTTGGGTTCCAAACCATGGCCGTGATGACCCAATTCGTGGGTGAGGCTTTCAACAAAATGCTCCTTCATGCTATGAAGGTCCACGCGGTCTTGAGGTCGCTTTGGCCCAGCGAGGGCAGGAAGGACCACATCAAGATTGAGTTCCAAAACAGCCGTGTAGGATTTTTCCTCTGCATTCTCACCGTACCACATTCCTTGTGCTTTGGCATATGCTTCAACGCCGGCAACAGCGTCGTCCTCACGTCCAGTGAGGCGCAAATAGTCAAGGGTGCGCTCATCAACGGGGAAGAATCCGCATGTTGCTCCATATTCCGGAGCCATGTTGGCAATGGTTGCTCGGTCTGCAAGAGTGAGTTCCTTCATGCCTGCACCAAAGAATTCAACGAATTTTCCAACAACGCCGTGTTCTCGCAACATTTCAACGATGCGCAGCGTCATGTCAGTTGCAGTGACGCCTGGCTGAAGGCTTCCAGTAAGGCGGACGCCCACAACGTCAGGTGCCAGCATGTAGATCGGTTGGCCAAGCATGACTGCCTCGGCTTCAATTCCACCAACCCCCCATCCAAGAACGCCAAGTCCGTTGACCATAGTCGTGTGGGAGTCGGTCCCAACCAGCGTGTCAGCAAGCCATACGCCATCTTCTTGGCGAGCAACGCTTGCGAGGAATTCGAGATTAACCTGGTGTACAATTCCTCTTGAAGGGGGTACTGCTTGGAAATTTGCAAGGGATTGCTGGCCCCATTTGAGGAACGTGTATCGCTCCATATTACGGTGATATTCAATGTCAAGGTTCATGCTGAGGGCGTCGCTATGTGCTCCCGAGACATCAACTTGGACCGAATGGTCAATGACCAAATCCACCGGCACTTGCGGGTTGACCTTTTCTGGGTCTCCACCCATTTCCACCATGGCGTCACGCAGTGCGGCGAGGTCAACAACAGCAGGGACTCCTGTGAAGTCTTGAAGAATCACTCGGGATGGGCGGAATGGAATTTCATTACGCTCCCCGTTAGGCGACCACGATGCAATTGAGCGGACATCGGCCTCGGTAATCAGAAATCCATCATGAGCACGAAGCGCACCTTCGAGGAGAACTCGGATGGAATAAGGTAGGTGCTGGGTTGGAAGGCCGTTGGCATCAAGGGCGTCCAGGGCAAAATATTCTCCGCCTACGTCAAGTGGGCGTCGAGCGTTGAAGGGGTCCAAGGTGGCCATGATTCCTTCCAAAACGCACGCGTCTATGAAGAAATCCCTCTTCTCATCTGCTGACCCAATTCGGGTTCAAGGGAGTTTCACCAGAATTTGTACCAAGGTGAGTATTCGCCGGCTACTTCAACAGTAACCAAGGTAATGTCATTGCTTGGCTTATCGTACTCGCAGCCTCCATCGCAGACACTCGACATCGCATCAATGTGCTCAAATCCACTGGTGACTTGTCCAAATACAGTGTGTACGCCATCAAGGTGAGGGGTTCCCGGTGTTCCGTCTGCGCCTGTTGCATCGGGGTCAACAATGAAGAATTGTGAGCCACCGGTGTGAGGGGCACTTGTTTTTGCCATCGAGAGGTGATACGGGCTGTGGACTCGTCCGTTATCAGCCTCATCTTCAATCGTGTAGGATTCCTTATCGCATTCGCTTGATGAGGCCGCTTCTTGGCCGTTACAATACCCAAAGAATTTCCCTGCATGGCCTCCAGTTCCGTCTTCGTTAGTGAAGTCTCCACCTTGCATCATGAAATTCGATATGACGCGATGGAAGATGACACCGTCATACTCCTCATCATTCGCCAAGAGTGCAAAATTTTCAACGTGTATGGGGGCGTCCGCTGCAAACAGTTCAACCATCACATCTCCGCTTCCTGAACTTCCATCCACATTGGTCCATGTAAAGGAAAGTGTGGCTTCCGTCGGTAGTCCTTCTTGACTTGAAGTTGATGCGACGTTAATACCGGCGAGAAGCAACAGTCCAGCGATAAAAATCGCTGCGATACCCGCAGGAGTTGGTGTGCCATCATTGAGCAAGCGAGGAAACGTAGTCTCACGGAACCCCTTATCTTGCATCTCATTGAGTAGATCGTTGTAAGTGCTGTCCGCTTTCTTATCGCGTGGAGCCTTTTTGACGGCGTCGCGAAGCAATACAGCAGCCTTGCGATACTCGGAGCGGCTATTTCGTGATTTGGCGTTCAACCATGTCGCATGGCCTGCAAGGCGGAGTGTGGTTGGTTCGCTTCCATCGGCGTCAACTTCTCTCAAAATCTTGAGCGCAGACTCGCCTTTTCCTTTGATGATTGCCTTCTCGGCTTTCTGCCATGCAGTCGTGAGTGCTTCGTCCGCCATAACCCGTGCGACGGGCCTCTCTGTTTTGAGTATCACCCTCAAGGTGAAATTTCATTCGCAAGACAGGAATTAGCGGAATGAGAAGGCAACATGTTGAAAGGGTGCGTGCTAACCCCAAGGAACCAAGAGGAACGGGTCTCCGACTCCATACCTCGCAGGGGAACAACAACCATGGACAAAATCATCAACGATTTCACCATCAACATTGCCACAGCCAACGGGACAGGTTCACAGTCTGCAAATCTCATTTTACTGCAGTCTCTCTTTGACATGGGAGTACCTGTAAGCGGAAAAAACCTCTTCCCATCAAACATTTCGGGCCTACCGACATGGTACATTGTCCGTCTATCCGACTTGGGATATCAGGCGCCTGGTGACCGTACGCACATCCAAATTCTTGTCAATCCCGCCACGTGGGACGAAGATTTGGCTGCAGCCGAACCAGGAACCGTCATCATTTGGAACAGCGATACCAAAAAGAAGACTGTGGAGCGTGAAGACATTATTTCGTATCCGGTCCCGATGAGTTCACTCGCTCGAAAGATCAATCCAAAAATTGCGAAACTGGTGACCAACATTGTCTATGTCGGTGTCTTGGCTGAACTTTTGGACATTGACCAAGCCTGTTTGGAATCTGCCGTCGCACGTCAATTCAAGGGTAAAGAAAGCGCCATCGAACTCAACATCACTGCGTTGGGTCTCGGACGAGATTACTGTAAAGAGAATCTCACGAAAACAGACCCTTACACAACGGAGTCCCGTGAGGTAGACCGTCCTCAATTTTTCATAGAAGGAAACGAAGCAGCGGCACTTGGAGCTCATTATGGCGGTGTTCAACTTCTCGCTTGGTATCCGATTACGCCTTCTTCCTCAATGGCTGAAAACATCATTGCCTACATCCCCCGACTTCGGTCAAACGATGAAGGCGAGGCAACGTGCGCTGTCATCCAAGCTGAGGACGAACTAGCAGCAGCAGGTATGGTTCTCGGCGCTGGCTGGGCAGGTGGTCGTGGAATGACTGCAACGTCTGGCCCAGGTATTTCGCTCATGCAGGAATTCATTGGTTTGGCTTACTTTGCTGAAGTCCCGTCCGTATTCTGGGACGTCACTCGTGTTGGCCCTTCAACAGGACTTCCTACTCGTACTCAACAGTCGGACATCGCCATGCTCTACGAGGGCAGTCACGGAGATACACAACACATTGTTCTCATTCCCGGAACGGTTGAGGAGTGTTTTGAATACGGCTGGCGAGCATTTGACTATTCCGAGCGATTCCAAACTCCCGTGTTTGGGATGAGCGATCTTGATTTGGGTATGAACCGCTGGGCTTGTGAAGGATTCACCTACCCCGATATCCCCATGGACCGAGGAAAGGTAGTTCGTGAGCGAGAAGCCTTCGAAGCCTTCGAGACCTTCGGGCGATATCTTGATGTTGACGGAGACGGTATCCCATACCGAACTCTACCAGGTTCAGGAATGGCTCCAATTCTCTACCGTGGAACAGGGCACAACCCCATGGGGGTCTATTCTGAAAAGCCAGAAGATTACTTCAATCTCATGGCGCGACTCAAAATGAAAATCGACGGTGCTCGGGATGAATTACCCGCTCCACTGCTCCGTGAAGAAGAAGAGTGTGAAGTCGGTATCGTATTCCTGGGAAGCATGGAAAACTCGATTCAAGAAATCGATGACATCCTTGAGCAGACCGGAATGATGGTCAGCCAATGCCGTATTCGAGCCCTACCTCTTCACTCCGAAGTTGAGAACTTTATTCGCCGACATGAAACTGTTATCGTCTTGGAAATCAACCGAGACGGCCAACTCTATGGTATTCTACGGCGCGAACTCCCGAATGATTTGGTCACGAAGGTCCATTCGGTCGCTTACAGCGATGGAATGCCCCCAAGAGCTAGAATCTATGCGGAACTCATCCAAAAGAAACTCAAGGAGGTGTCCCAATGAGCGATAAACCAGCCCGAGCGGTCAAATTGAACGTTCTTAACGAACCCAAAGACAGTTACACAGGCGGACCATCCTCACTTTGTCCTGGATGTGGGCACGACCAAATTTCCAGCGTCATCATTAATGCAGCATGGGAAAATGGAATTCAACCACATCGTATTGCTAAGATGTCTGGTATCGGATGTTCGTCCAAAACACCAGCATACTATCTTGGACAATCTCACGGGTTTAACACCGTTCACGGAAGAATGCCATCGGTAACAACCGGAGCCTACGCCATCAACAAAGATCTCCTTTACCTCGGAGTTTCAGGGGACGGAGATTCTGCATCCATTGGAATCGGTCAACTGATTCACGCCATCCGCCGGAACATGGACATGGTTTACATCGTTGAGAATAACGGTGTTTACGGGCTTACCAAAGGTCAGTATTCTGCAACAGCAGATGTTGGTTCCAAAAAGAAGAAGGGAACTGTGAACGAAACGCAACCCATTGACTTGTGTGCGCTTGCTATCAATTTGGGATGTACCTTCGTAGCGCGTTCCTTTTCAGGTTCGAAGAAACAACTTGGCTCTCTGATTAAAGCAGCAATGTCCCACAAAGGATTCGCTCTTATTGACGTCATTTCACCTTGTGTGACCTTCAACAATAACGATGAATCCATGCGTTCTTACGGTTACGTTAAGGAAAACGAAATCACTCTGCATATGGCGGACTATATTCCTCACTTCAATCCTGTAGAAGAGGTAGATGTTCCCGAAGGCCACTTCAGGGATATTACATTGCACGATGGCTCAACGATCCGTTTGGAAACAATTTCTGAGCAGCACGACCCATCAAATCCAATGGCTGCTCTATCAGCCCTCCACGATGCAGAGGTCAATGCCAAGCACGTTACAG
>ERZ767114.815-NODE-815-length-16039-cov-4.024182_pt1 | contig 16039 bp, 7 predicted proteins | sample MGYA00374952_ERZ767114 | MGnify/ENA primary metagenome ERZ767114 (study PRJEB28939, sample SAMN06267156) | marine metagenome | isolation source: Columbia River Estuary | place: USA:Columbia River Estuary, USA | collected 2012-05-05 ...
CTTTGTTGGGTTCCCATTAAATTCCCTGGTCCCCGCAATTTTAAATCTACTTCTGCAATTTTAAAGCCATCAGTAGTTTCTACCATGGTTTTTAAACGGGTTTTTCCCTCTTCAGATAGCTTATACGAGGAGAGTAAAATACAATAACTTTGGTCTGCTCCTCTTCCTACTCTTCCTCTTAATTGATGCAATTGCGACAAACCAAAACGCTCTGAACTCTCTATAATCATGACACTTGCATTGGGTACATTTACCCCGACTTCGATAACCGTTGTGGCCACCATGATCTGAGTTTCCCCTTTTACAAAACGTTCCATTTCATAAGCTTTATCTGCGGGTTTCATTTGCCCATGAACAATGCTTATTTGGTAGTTTGGACTTGGAAACTCGCGAGAAATACTTTCATAACCATCCATTAGATCCTTATAATCCATTGCTTCCGATTCTTGAATTAAGGGATACACGACATAGATTTGTCTTCCTTTGTCAATTTCATCCTTCATAAACTTAAAAACCGACAATCGGTTGCGATCAAATCGATGCACTGTTTTGACCTCTTTTCTACCTGGAGGCAATTCATCAATCACAGAAATATCTAAATCTCCGTATACAGACATGGCTAAGGTTCTTGGAATTGGTGTGGCTGTCATTACCAAAATATGAGGGATAATCGTATTTTTTTTCCATAATTTGGATCGTTGTGCCACTCCAAATCGATGCTGCTCGTCAATAATTGCAATTCCTAAATTTTTAAATTTCACTTTATCTTCCAACAAAGCATGCGTCCCTATTAGAATGTTTAGGGTTCCATCTTCTAAATTTTGATGGATTTCTCTTCGCTTTTTAACTTTTACAGACCCGGTCAATAAATCAACACGAAGGTCCATGCTCGTTAACAGCTCGGAAATGGCAAGATAATGTTGCATTGCTAAAATTTCTGTAGGCGCCATAATAGTAGCTTGAAAGCCATTGTCAATTGCCAAAAGCATTGACAACAAAGCAACGATGGTTTTTCCAGAACCAACATCTCCTTGTAAAAGTCTGTTCATTTGAGCTCCAGAAGCCACATCTTTTCGAATTTCTTTCAAAACTCTTTTTTGTGCATTCGTTAAATCAAATGGCAAATAATTGTCATAAAAAGTAGTAAAATGAGCACCGACATTTTTAAAAACAACGCCTTTTATCTTTGTTTTATTGATCAATTTTTTGGTCAACAACTCTAGTTGAATAAAGAATAACTCCTCAAATTTTAAACGATTTTGCGCTTTTGATAGATATTCTTGATTTTTTGGAAAATGAGCATTTAATAGGGCATCACGTTTAGAAATTAGGTGAAAATTCTCAATTATTTCTGGTGATAAACTTTCTTGGATGTTCTCATAAAATTGTTGCAATACTTGCTGAACATAAGTTCGAATCATTTTATTAGAAACCCCAGAATTGGTTAATTTTTCTGTTGAAGGATATACCGGTTGCATTTTCGACTGTAATTTTTTTTTATATGCCGATACCTCTTCCATTTCTGGATGCGGAATGCTAAAACGACCATTGTAATGATTCAGCTTTCCAAAAACTACATAAGGTTCATTAATTTTAAGTGCTTCTTTAATCCATTTTTGTCCTTTAAACCATACCAACTCCATGGTTCCTGTGGCATCTTCAAAAGTAGCAACCAACCGGCTGCCTCTTTTTTGAGCAACTGATTTTACCTTCGTAATTTTTCCAACAATTTGAACCTCGGAAGTATTGGGTTGTAGTTCTTTAACAGTATAAAAAGTAGTTTTATCGATGTATCGAAACGGAAAAAAATACAGTAAATCATTACAGGTTTTTATGCCCAATTCTGTATAGATAAGCGTAGCTCTTTGTACACTAACTCCTTTTAAATATGTAATTGGATAGGTTAAATTCAACTTTAAAAATATGAATAACGAAAATAACGAATTTGAGACTGAAATACGAAGTATTTTTAGTTCTTTTCTTCCGCTAAAAATAAATCAAATAAAAATAAAAGGCAAAGCGTTAATTTTACCGATATAAAAAGGAGTGCTAAAAATATAAGTTATTGAAAATCAGTATTTTAATATAATTCGTTCTTTTAAAAATAACTAAATAATCAAAACAATAATACCCTTTTTTTGATGTATATTTGCATCCCATTATTTTTTTTAAATGAGATTACATAGAAATTTAACTTTTGCTGTTGTAGATAGTATTAGAGACATCTTTAACGAAGGTGTATATGCTGATAAAGCCGTTGAAAAAGCCTTAAAACGCGATAAACGTTGGGGTGCAAGAGACCGCAAGTTTGTTGCAGAGACCATTTACGATATTGTCCGTTGGAATCGCTTGTATGCAGAAATTGCAGAAGTAAAGCTCCCTTTTGATAGAGACAATATTTGGAGATTATTCTCTGTTTGGTGTATTTTAAGAGGCATTGCGTTACCTGATTGGAATCAAATTGGGAATGTACCAGAAAGAAAAATAAAAGGGCGTTTTGATGAATTGTCCAGAACTAGAAAATTTAGAGAATCGATTCCTGACTGGATGGATGCTCTTTGTGTTGCTGAATTAGGAGAAGATCTTTGGACCAAAGAAATCGCTGCACTAAACCAACAGGCTAGTGTCATTTTAAGAACAAATACCCTAAATATTTCTAAAGAACTGCTTCAAAAGAAGTTAAAATCAGAAGAGGTAAACACTGAGTTTGTTCCGCATCACCCAGATGCTTTACTACTTCCAGAAAGGGCCAATGTTTTTAAAACAGCTGCTTTTCACAATGGATACTTCGAAGTTCAAGATGCTTCCTCTCAGTTAGTGGCTGCATACCTAGAAGTAAAACCAGGTATGAAAGTAGTAGACACTTGTGCAGGTGCCGGTGGTAAAACACTGCATCTTTCTGCTTTAATGGAAAACAAGGGGCAAATTATTGCCATGGATATTTACGAAAGTAAGCTGCGTAAATTAAAAGCGAGGGCAAAAAGAAACAAAGCGCATAATATTGATATGCGGGTTATTGATTCTACAAAACCAATTAAAAAACTACATGGTAAAGCAGATCGAGTTTTGATTGATGCTCCTTGTTCTGGATTGGGTGTGATTCGTAGAAACCCAGATTCTAAATGGAAACTACAACCAGAGTTCATAGACAATATTAAAAAAGTACAACAAGAAATATTACAAAGTTATTCTAAAATGCTAAAGCCAGGTGGAAAAATGGTGTATGCTACCTGTTCAATATTACCTTCAGAAAATCAAAATCAAGTACAGACGTTCTTATCATCAGAAGCAGGTAAAGACTTTGTCTTTGTTTCAGATAAAAAAGTTTTGGCTCATATTTCTGGTTTCGACGGGTTTTATATGGCTCTTTTAGAAAGAAAATAGAATACGATATATATTGCTGATATCGTGTTTTAAAATTAATGGAAAAGAGAATTTATATTTTAATTTAAAACTTAATATAAATGATCAAAAAAGGACTATTATTAATTTTTATTACCTCATTTTCAATTTCTTTTTCTCAAGAATCATACTATGATGATGTCGATTTAACCCTACACGGAGTGCCACTTAAAGAAGCGTTGGCTTCTAAAATTATCGAAACTCACACCAACATATTACCCTATACCCCTGGAGTATGGGAGGCATCTAAAATAACGGATATCAATCCTGAAAATAATTCTGAAGTAATTCTGATTTATGGTTGGGAAAATGGGACCGACCAAGACATTACCAACGATCGAACCAGAAACAAAAATCTTCAAGATACAGGAAGTGGGGAGTCCTTTGTTTGGAACAGAGAACATGTTTTTTCTAAATCATTAGCAAATCCGGTTTTAATTGGACTTGGAAGCAGTAAAGGACCAGGATCCGATGCACATAATTTACGGCCAGCCGATAGAAACACAAATTCCTCTAGAAACAATTTTAAATTTACCCTTGGTCAAGGAAATTCAGGCCGTTCTTCCATAACTTACAGTGGTCCGCAGGGGCCAGAGACAAGAGGTTGGTATCCTGGAGATGAATGGAAAGGCGATGTTGCCAGAATGATGATGTACATGTATCTTCGATATGGCGAACAGTGTTTACCAACCGCAGTAGGAGTTGGTAGCAAACAGTTTACAGCGGACGACATGATCGATTTGTTCCTTCAATGGAATGTAGAAGATCCAGTTTCTGAATTTGAAAAAGGAAGAAATACCTATCATGAAAACACCACAAATACCTATGCACAAGGAAACAGAAATCCTTTTATAGACAATCCTTATTTAGCTACTAGAATTTGGGGTGGAGAATCTGCAAAAGACGTCTGGGGAAATTATACAAGTAGCGATACGGAAGCGCCTAGCACACCTTCAAATGTTTCAGCTAGCAACCAAAGCCCGTCAACAATAGACATAACATGGACTGCTTCTACAGATAATATTGGAGTGACCCAATATCGTATTTATATCGATGCTGTTTTAACCGCCCAAACAACAGAAACAAACTTCCAAGCAACAGGTTTAGAACCTGGCACCTCTTACGACATTCAAATAGAAGCAAGAGATCTTATCAATAACAAGTCAGAAAAAAGCAATCTTATTACGGCTACAACAACAGCAGATACCACTGCTCCCTCAGTACCTACTAACATTACTGCGAGTAATATTTCTGGTACCGGATTTAAAATTAATTGGGATGCCGCTACAGACGATACTGCTGTAATTGCTTATACTATTTTTGTAAATTCAATTCAGACAGCAACTACCTCTGAATTGTCATACACACTGTCAGGTTTAGCTCCTTCGACAACCTATCAAATTGCTGTTTCTGCAAAAGATGCGGCTACCAATGAATCGGCTCGGAGTAATGCAGTAGCGATTACGACTACCAATGGAGGCTCGAATGGTATAGATGAATTATTTATTTCAGAATATATAGAACCCTCTGGCGGAAATAATAAAGCCCTCGAAATCGTAAATTTAACAAGTGCTATCGTAGACATGTCGGCTTATAGTATAAAAAAACAATCTAATGGATCTGGTGATTGGATTCATGAATTTGCACTCAGTGGAATTATTAACGTGAATGAAGTTATGGTAATTATTAATTACCAAGCAGATAATTCCATTTTAGTTTCTGAAGCAGACATTATTGGACCTAGTTCTAACTTTGGGTCACCAATTAACTTTAATGGAAATGATCCTGTAGGTTTATTTAAAGGAGGTGAATTAATCGATATCGTGGGGGAATTGAATGATTCTAGCAAACATATTGAAGATGCAACCTATAGAAGAAAAAGGGCTATTTCTAAGCCAAATACAAGATTTGATACCTCCGAATGGGATATTTTACCGGCAAATACGTTTGATGGCATTGGAAGTCATAGTTCTTCTTTAAGTACTAAAAAGGACTCTTTTCAGGCCTTTAAAATGTTTCCAAATCCAGTTTATGGAGATCAAGTTAATTTTATTGTAAACGATGCTGCAACAATTACCATCTATAATGTACTTGGAAAATTAGTCTCCACTTCAAAAATCACCAAAAATAGTAATGTCGTAAACATCTCAACATTAACCTCAGGAATTTATTTGGTAAAAATTCAATCAGAAAAACAGTACATTGCTAAAAAACTAATTAAAAATTAACTTCTAAGCCGTTATTTAAAAAAAATCTGACTAATTATAAAAATATAAAAATGAAAAAAAAATTACTTTTAATCTCTTTATTATTAACCTTCACTGCCAACGCACAAGAAGCCTATTACAATGATGTAGATGTCACCGCAGAAGGAATTGCCTTAAAAGAAAACTTGGCAACCAAAACCATCAATGCGCATACCAATTTATTAGTGTACACTCCCGGAGTCTGGGAAGCTTTGAAAGTAACCGATTTAAATCCAGACAACAGCTCTGAAGTACTATTAATTTATGGGTTTTCAGCATCAGACACTACTGCAAGATCTCGGAACAAAGATGAAAATGGAGGTGGTCAAGGAGAATGGAATAGAGAACATACCTATCCTAAATCTCTAGGAAACCCAAACCTAGGATCTTCAGGTCCTGGATCTGATTCTCATCACTTAAGACCCTCCGATGTGGGTTATAATAGTCAAAGAGGAAACTTAAAATTTACAGACGGGTCTGGTGATTCTGGAAATAGTTCTGGTGGGTGGTATCCTGGTGATGAATGGAAAGGGGATGTTGCTCGAATGATGATGTATATGTACATTCGATATGGAGATCGATGCAAACCCAATGTTGTTGGTATTGGAAGCTCAAGTGCTACCCCAGATGACATGATCGATCTATTTTTAAAATGGAATGTTGAAGACCCTGTTTCAGATTTTGAGAGACAACGAAATACTTATCATGATTCACAACAAACATATGCGCAAGGAAATAGAAACCCTTTTATAGACAATGCCTATTTGGCAACGAGAATTTGGGGAGGAACTGCTGCAGAAGATTCTTGGGGAATTTATACTTCCAATGATAATCAAGCGCCAACGGTTCCTACAAATGTTTCTTTAAGTAATATTACAACGGCTACCATTGCTGTTTCTTGGACAGCTTCTACTGATAATGTTGCCGTTACAAAATATGAAATTTATGCTAATGGAAACTTAAATGGAGAAACTACCAATACAAATTATACAGCAACAGGGTTAAACTCGAATACCTCCTATGCAATAACAGTCTTAGCGAAAGATATTGCAAACAATCAATCTGAACAATCTACTGCTGTAAACGGAACTACTTTAACCGATACTACTCCTCCATCAGTTCCAAACAATCTTAGTATTTCGAATGAAACAGGAACAGGGTTTAAAGTAAATTGGTCAGCATCTACCGATGATACAGCGGTAACGAGTTATGAAATTTTTGTAGATGGTACTTTAAAAGGTTCTTCTGAAACAACCAGTTATGCTGTTTCAGGATTAACAATTGCTACGACCTATAGCATCCGTGTTTTAGCAAAAGATTCAGCAAATAACAAATCTGCACAATCAACAGCTATCAATGGGACTACAACCAATGGCGTTAACAATGTTACAGAATTATTTTTCTCTGAATATGTTGAAGGCTCTGGGAATAACAAAGCAATTGAAATTGTCAACTTAACAGACAATGCCATAGATTTATCTGCATATAGTATCAAAAAACAATCGAATGGTGCTGGTAATTGGATCAACGAATTCCCACTAAGTGGTACCATTAATGTGAATGATGTATTTGTAACAATCAATTATCAGGCAGACAATGCCACCCTAATTGCAGAAGCCGATTTATTGTCTCCTGAAGCGGGATATGGTGCACCTATAAACTTTAACGGAAATGATCCGGTAGGCTTATTTAAGAATGATGTTTTAATTGATATTATTGGAGTTTTAGGGGTTACAAGTAAAAATTATGAAAACATGACACTAAGGAGAAAAACCAGTGTCACTGAACCCGTCACTTCCTATAACAGTAATGAATGGGATGAGTTCGCACAAAATACTGTTGATGGAATTGGATACCATGGAGATACAGCAAGTACTTCAGAGTTCACAAAGAACCCTATTAACATCTACCCAAACCCAACAAACGGAAACACCTTGTTTTTTAATTTGACAAAAGATGCTCGTGTAAATATTTACAATATTCTTGGCAAACTAGTTAAAACAGCTGAGGTTAAAGCATCAAATAATACGCTAGACATCGCTACCTTAAATAAGGGAATGTATATTTTAAAAATTAATAGTGGAGTTTATTTTACGACTAAAAAACTTCTCGTCAATTAGACTTAAATATGCATCATTAAAAAAAAAGACTGTCTGCTAAAAGACAGTCTTTTTTTTGTTTAAAAGATCGTGAATAACTACTTGATTTGAATAAAAATAATGCAACAAAATTAAAAGGAAAAAAGTAAATTTGCATCTTTAGAACAACACACAAATAACAAAACAAATGATTCATTTCTTTGGAAATACAAACAGTAAAATTTTTGCTGTTCAAACCACAAAAGAATTAACCGCCAAAACAATTTCTAAATTAACATGGCTATTTGCCAACGAACCCAAAATAGCAGCAACCACAATTGATGCTTTTTTTGTAGGTCCAAGAGCAGCTATGATTACTCCTTGGAGTACCAACGCGGTGGAGATCACTCAAAATATGGGGATCAAAGACATCATTAGAATTGAGGAATTTAGAGCTGTTGCTGAAGATTTCACTGATTTTGATCCAATGATTTCTGAGAAATTCAACGGTTTACATCAAGAGTCATTTACAATCGATATTCAGCCAGAAGCGATTATAGATATTGAAGACATTGCAGCATTTAACAAGCTAGAAGGGTTGTCTTTAAGTGAAGAAGAAGTTGCTTACCTAGAAAGTGTTGCAACTAAAATTGGAAGAAAACTAACAGACTCCGAAGTATTTGGATTTAGCCAAGTAAACTCAGAGCACTGTCGTCATAAAATATTTAACGGAACTTTTGTTATTGATGGAGAAGAGCAACCCACTTCCCTATTTAAAATGATCAAAGAAACTTCAAAACAATTTCCAAACGATATTGTTTCGGCATATAAAGACAATGTCGCTTTTATCAAAGGTCCTAAAGTGGTTCAGTTTGCTCCTAAAACAGCAGACAAACCAGATTTTTATCAAACTGAAGATTTTAACTCTGTAATTTCAATAAAAGCAGAAACACACAACTTCCCTACCACAGTTGAGCCTTTTAACGGAGCAGCTACAGGTGCTGGAGGAGAAATTAGAGATCGGCTTGCTGGTGGAAAAGGATCGTTACCATTAGCAGGAACAGCCGTGTATATGACTTCCTATTCTCGCTTAGAAGAAAAAAGGTATTGGGAAAATAAATTTGAAGCCAGAGAATGGTTGTATCAAACCCCTTTAGACATTTTAATCAAAGCATCTAACGGAGCCTCTGATTTTGGAAACAAGTTTGGACAACCCTTAATTACCGGTTCAGTATTAACTTTTGAGCATAATGAAAATGCTTCTTCAAGCAGTTCAAAACCAAGAAGACTGGGCTATGATAAAGTAATCATGCAAGCAGGTGGGATTGGGTATGGAAAAGCAGATCAAGCGATCAAAGACACTCCAAAAGAAGGAAATAAAATTGTCATTCTTGGAGGAGAAAACTACCGAATTGGAATGGGTGGTGCCGCAGTTTCTTCGGCTGATACTGGAGAATTTGCCTCAGGAATTGAATTAAATGCTGTACAACGTTCAAATCCAGAAATGCAAAAACGTGCTGCAAACGCAGTGCGTGGAATGGTCGAAAGTGAAGAAAACTTCATCGTCTCTATTCATGATCATGGTGCTGGTGGCCATTTAAACTGTTTGTCAGAATTGGTAGAAGACACAGGGGGTAAAATCGATTTAGATCAATTACCTGTTGGAGACCCTACCCTATCTGCCAAAGAAATTATTGGAAACGAATCTCAAGAAAGAATGGGATTGGTTATTGGCGAAGAACATCTAAATACGCTTCAAAAAATTGCAGAACGGGAACGTTCGCCAATCTATACTGTGGGTGATGTTACCGATAATGACAGATTTACTTTTGAATCTAAAACCACCGGTAACAAACCGATGGATTTAGCCCTCGAAGACATGTTTGGTTCTTCTCCTAAAACAATTTTAACAGACAATACCGTTGCTAGAAACTATAAAAATCCACGTTATAAAACAAAAAATTTAGAGATCTATTTAAAACAGGTTTTACAATTAGAAGCGGTCGCTTGTAAAGATTGGCTAACCAATAAAGTAGATCGCTGTGTAGGAGGTAAAGTTGCCAAACAGCAATGTGTAGGTCCCCTACAAATCCCTCTAAATAATGTAGGAGTAATGGCATTAGATTACCATGGAAAAGAAGGAGTTGCAACTTCAATTGGACATTCGCCTATCGCTGGATTAATTGATCCTGCAGCAGGTAGTAGAAACGCGATTACAGAATCCCTTACAAACTTAATTTGGGCACCACTTAAAGACAACTTAAAAAGTGTGTCCCTATCGGCCAATTGGATGTGGCCTTGTAAAAATGAAGGAGAAGATGCTCGCTTGTATAAAGCTGTAAAAGCAGTTTCAGAATTTGCGATTGATTTAGGAATCAATGTTCCTACAGGAAAAGATTCTTTGTCAATGAAACAAAAATACACCGATGGTGAAGTAATATCTCCAGGTACCGTAATTATTTCTGCTGCTGGTAATTGTAATGAAATAACGAAAGTTGTAGAACCTCTTTTACAAATTGATGGGGGAAACATCTACTATATCAATATTTCTCAGGATGATTTTAAATTAGGAGGAAGCTCTTTCAACCAGACATTGAATACTATTGGAAATGAAGCTCCTGACGTAAAAAACACTGCTTTCGTAAAAGAAACGTTCAATACGATTCAAAATTTAATTCAAAAAGATGCAATTACTGCAGGTCATGACATTGCCTCTGGTGGGTTGATAACTACCTTGTTAGAAATGTGTTTTGCAGATGTGAATTTGGGTGCGAATTTTGACATTAGTTCATTAAACGAAGAAGATACTATTAAAGTACTTTTTGCAGAAAATTCAGGAATTGTTTTTCAAGCTGATGCTTCAGTAGAAGCTGTATTATCAGCACAAAATATTGAGTTTTTTACGATTGGAACTGCTAATAATTCGGGAATCGTTAGCATTAAAAATAAAGAAGATTTTATTTCCCTAGAGGTTTCTGAAATGAGAGATGTTTGGTATAGAACATCCTTCTTATTGGATCAAAAACAAACAGCTAATAACTTAGCACAAGACCGATTTGACAATTATAAGGAGCAACCTTTAACGTATCAATTTCCAACGAATTTCAGTGGAAAACTTCCTAAAAACACAAATACCTCCAAGACCTCACGTCCAAAAGCAGCGATTATTCGTGAAAAGGGATCTAACTCCGAACGTGAAATGGCAAATGCGATGTATCTAGCTGGTTTTGATGTAAAAGATGTACACATGACCGATTTGATTTCTGGACGCGAAACTTTAGAAGATATTCAATTTATTGGTGCTGTCGGTGGTTTTTCAAATTCTGATGTATTAGGTTCTGCAAAAGGTTGGGCAGGAGCCTTCTTGTACAATGCAAAAGCTAAAAAAGCCTTAAAAAACTTCTTTAAAAGAGAAGATACTTTGTCTGTTGGTATTTGTAACGGAGCGCAATTATGGATGGAGCTAGACTTGATTAATCCAGAACATAAGGTACACGGAAAATTAGTTCACAATGATTCTCAAAAACATGAAAGCTCTTTTACCTCGGTAAAAATTCAAGAAAACAATTCGATCATGTTGTCTTCATTGGCCGGAACAGAATTAGGAGTTTGGATTTCTCATGGAGAAGGTAAATTTAACTTACCAGAGGAGGAGAAAAACTATAACATAGTTGCAAAATATGGTTACGAAGGCTATCCAAACAACCCAAATGGTTCCGATTATAATACGGCAATGTTATGTGACCCTAGTGGACGTCATTTAGTAACCATGCCTCATATTGAACGTTCCATTTTCCAATGGAATTGGGCCAATTATCCTGCTGGTAGAAAAGACGAAGTTTCTCCTTGGATAAACGCGTTTGTCAATGCTAAAAAATGGATAGAGAATAAAAAATAACGATGATATACTTGGTATAGAAAAAAAGCAAACTGATTACGGTTTGCTTTTTTTTATGCGGACATCTGAACCGTATTGGAAACCAATAAACAGTCTAAAACCTACATCCTAGGATGTAAATAAATATTTTCCTCGAAAATTTTATAAAATTCTTTTTATTATCTTGTAACAAATATCATTTCATGAAAATTACCCGTCTTTTTGATTTTGCATATCATCAACTAGAAAAACATTCTCAAAAGAATTGTTTCTTATACAAAGAAGAACATCAATGGAAAAATATAACAACTCAAGAATATATCGAGCAAGCGAATAAGGTCAGTGCTTCCTTATTGGAATTGGGAGTTGAAAAAAATGATAAAATTGCTGTAATTACCACAAATAACAATCCAAACTGGCACATTTTGGACATTGGTGTATTGCAAATTGGCTTACAAAATGTTCCCTTATATGCAACACTCTCAGAAAAAGACTACGCTTATGTTTTGAACCACTCCGATGCAAAATATTGTTTCGTGTCGGACGAAGACTTGTATGAAAAAGTAAAAAAAATACAAGACCGAACCCAACTCAAAAAAGTATTCTTTTTAAAAGATCATGAAAGTGATTGTAGTTGGAATTCTTTCCTCGAGATTGGGACCAAGACAGAACATTCAGAAACCATAAAAAAGTTAAACAAAGAAGTTAAACCTCATGATTTAGCGACCATTATTTATACCTCAGGAACTACAGGGACTCCAAAAGGGGTCATGTTATCTCATAAAAATATAATAGACAACATCTTTAAAACAGACAAGACTTTGGATTTGTCTGATGGCAATAAAAGAATCATAAGCTATTTGCCCATCTGTCATATTTTTGAGAGAGCGGCCTCTTATTACTATCAATATCTTGGATACCAAGTATATTTTGCAGAAAGCATTGAATTGTTAGGAGATAATATTCGAGAAATAAAACCAAATTTTTTGGCAGTAGTCCCAAGACTGCTAGAGAAAATTTTTGATAAAATTGTTGCCAAAGGAAGCACCCTGTCTGGCATTAAAAAAACACTTTTTTTCTGGGCTATTGCCCTAGGGGAAGCCTATGAACCCTATGGGAAAAACGGAAAATTCTATGCTTTTAAATTAAAAATAGCACGAAAATTAATTTTTTCAAAATGGCAGGAAGCTCTGGGAGGGAATTTAGAATTCATGTTAAGTGGAAGTGCTCCCATGCAAGATCGTTTAATTCGTATTTTTTTAGCTGCAGGAATTCCTATTTTTGAAGGCTATGGAATGACAGAATCTTCGCCCGCGATCACCGTAAATGATTTAAGAAATAAGGGATTAAAAATTGGAACTGTTGGAAAACCCTTGGAAGGTATTGAAGTCAAAATAGCATCAGATGGAGAAGTTTTAGTAAAAGGAAGCATTGTAATGTTAGGGTATTATAAAAATGAAGAAATGACCCAAAAAACAATCGTTAATGGGTATTTACACACTGGTGATATTGGCGAAATAGACGAAGAAGGTTTTCTAAAAATTACGGATAGAAAAAAAGAAATGTTTAAAACATCTGGTGGAAAGTATATTGCACCTGCTGTATTGGAAAGCGAACTAAAGCAATCTCGATTCATAGAACAAGTAATGATTATCGGCGAATCAGAAAAAATGCCTGCTGCATTGATTCAAGTAAATTTTGATTTTGCAAAAGAATGGGCAGTTCGAAAAAAACTACCTGTAGACAGCATCATCACCCATGAACGATTTATCAACAGAATTCAAAAAGAAATTGATTTTTACAATCAACGATTCGGAAAATGGGAACAAATAAAGAAATTTGAAATTACACCGGACGAATGGTCTATAGAGGAAGGTCTCCTCACACCTACCATGAAAATGAAGCGGAAAGTAATTAAAGAAAAATATAAAAATCTTTATCAAAAAATATTTAATTCATAATATTTTAGAGCCAGACTATTGATTTGTTAATTCAGAGGATTTTAACTACTTTGCGATATACAAATAACGATTATGGCAACCGAAATTTCACGAATATTTGATATTCCTTATTATCAATTAGAAAAATATAATTTACAACAAGCTTTTTCAACAAAATATGATGGAAAATGGGAAACCATTTCTACGCAAACTTATCTAGATCAAGCAAATGCAATCAGTAGAGGTTTGTTAAGATTGGGCATACAACCCAATGATAAAATCGCTATTATTTCCTCCAACAACAGGAATGAGTGGAATATTTGTGACATCGGAATTCTACAAACCGGAGCTCAAAACGTTCCTATTTACCCTACCATTAGTAAGGAGGACTATGAATATGTTTTGAATCACTCAGGAGCAACCTATTGTTTTGTTTCTGATATTGAAGTCTCGGAAAAAATAAATTTAATTAAAAAGAATACCAACTTAAAAGAGATTTTTACTTTTGACGACATACAAGGTGAAAAAAACTGGAAAGAAGTTCTAAGTTTAGGAGAAGATACTAGCAATCAAGAAGAAGTTGAGGCTAGAAAAAACAATGTAAAACCAGCAGATTTAGCCACCTTAATTTATACTTCAGGTACCACAGGAAAACCCAAAGGTGTGATGTTAAGCCATAATAACATTGTAACCAATGTTTTGGCAAGTGAAAAAAGAGTTCCCTTAGCATATGGAGAAGACAGAGCATTGAGTTTTTTACCCGTTTGTCATATTTTTGAGAGAATGATCTTATATCTATATCAATATTGTGGAGTGCATGTTTATTTTGCAGAATCCTTGGAAAAACTAAGTGAAAATGCGCAAGAAATAAAGCCGCATGTAATGACAGCTGTACCGCGCTTATATGAAAAAATATATGATAAAATTATCTCAAAAGGAGCTGATTTAAAAGGAATTAAAAAAACCTTATTCTTTTGGGCTGTTAATTTAGGGTTGGCATACGAACCATACGGTGCAAACGGATGGTGGTATGAAAAAAAATTAGGCCTTGCTAAAAAATTAATCTTCTCCAAATGGCAAGCTGCTTTGGGAGGAGAATTAAAACTAATGGTGTCAGGTGCCTCCGCTTTGCAACATCGATTAACCAGAGTTTTCACTGCCGCAGGAATGCCTGTCATGGAAGGTTATGGTTTGACTGAAACCTCTCCTGTGATTACGGTTAGTTCTATGCAAGATGGTGGTTTTAGAGTCGGAACTGTGGGTAAAATCATCGATGATATCGATTTAAAAATTGCCGATACTGGAGAAATCCTGGTCAAAGGACCCAATGTGATGATGGGATATTATAAAGATCCAGAAAAAACAGCAGAAGTCATTAAAGAGGGTTATTTTCATACGGGAGACAAAGGAGAGATCGATGCAGACGGATTTTTAAAAATTACTGGAAGAACCAAGGAAATGTTCAAAACCTCTGGTGGAAAATATATAGTACCTACTCTACTAGAAGGAGAACTTAAACAATCTCGATTTATAGAACAAGTGATGGTGATAGGTGAAAGTCAAAAAATGCCTGCAGCAATTATTCAACCAAATTTTGATTTTATCAAAGACTGGATACTACGAAAGGAAAAAAACATCGGCACAACAAATGAAGAAATTATTGCCTCAGAAGAAGTCTTAAAAAGAATCCAAGAAGAGGTTGACAATTGCAACCAACATTTTGGAAATTGGGAACAAATAAAAGTTTTTCGTTTGACAAAAGATGAGTGGTCTATTGATGGCGGACATCTAACTCCAACCATGAAAATGAAACGAACTGTAATTAGAGAAATTTACAAAGATCTATACGAGTCAATCTATCAGAACTAGCCTCAGTCCCTCAGAAAAACTATTAAAAAGTACGAATACTTCTGTTGTATCACTATTTGATACTCTCTTGTTTTTTAAAAAGCAAAAGAAATAACACTATTATACATAACAGATGAAAAAAATTTATATAGTTGTATTGTTTTTATGGTTTTCAAAAATCATAGGACAAGAAAAAGTAGTCATTTTTTCTATCAATGATCCACATAGCCAAATTAATAACTTTCCACGTCTAAAAAAATTAATTGACAATGAACGTGCTTTAAATAATAAAGTTTTTTTTGTATGTGCAGGAGATATTTTTTCTGGAAGTCCAATTGTAGATTTTCATCCTAACAAAGGATATCCAATGATAGATCTTCTTGACGATAGTGGTTTGGATATTTGTGTAATTGGAAACCATGAATTTGATTATGGGCAAGACATTCTCAATGATCGCATCGAACAAGCTAAATTTCCGTTTATTTGTGATAATGTATCCGGAGCAAATGGAGCGTTAGCAAATGTCAACGGTTTTGAGTTGATCACAAAAGATGATTTTAAAATTGCTTTTGTTGGTGTAGTAGAAACAGGTAGTCCAGGTTTGTACCCTCGAACACACCCAAAAAGAGTGCAAGGATTGACTTTTAC
>ERZ767114.817-NODE-817-length-16029-cov-3.115659_pt1 | contig 16029 bp, 12 predicted proteins | sample MGYA00374952_ERZ767114 | MGnify/ENA primary metagenome ERZ767114 (study PRJEB28939, sample SAMN06267156) | marine metagenome | isolation source: Columbia River Estuary | place: USA:Columbia River Estuary, USA | collected 2012-05-05 ...
TTTTAATGATACGGCGACCACCGAGATCTACACGGCTCTGAACACTCTTTCCCTACACGACGCTCTTCCGATCTGGATATTGGGTTCGAGCTTATATGGTGCACAACTCGCCGCAATGCTGGGTATGCCCTTTGCCTTTGCCTCACATTTTGCGCCCACTTACCTAATGGCGGCGATCCAAACCTATCGTGAGCAATTTAAGCCCTCAGAAACCTTGAAGGCGCCCTACGTCATGCTGGGCTTTAACCTGTGCGCTGCAGAGACCGACGCGCAGGCGCACTTTTTACGCTCGTCTTCGCTGCAGTCCTTTGTGAATCTTAGGCGCGGCGCGCCCGGCCCACTGCCAGAACCCATCGAGGGGTTTGAAACGAGCCTGGCGCCTGCCGAGCAACAGATGGTTGAGGCCATCGGCCAATGCTCTGCGGTTGGCGACCTGGGAACCGTTCAGGCGCAGATCGGCGCCTTCCTGGCACAAACCGGGGCAGATGAACTGATGTTGGTGTCGTCGATATTCGATCACGAACAGCGCTTGAAAAGCTATGAGCTCGGCGCAATCGCCATGCAGAACCTCGCGCAGGCCAATGAACCAAAGCGAGCAGCGCGCTAACCCAACCCACACATATTGAAACTCGCTGTCTTTGCGGGTGATTCGGTCATAGGCGGCGTGATTGTCATTGTTATGTTCATTGCCGTTCTGAGCGCCAAACAAAATCGTCGCAAGACCACAAACTGCGCGAACACGACGCACAAGATTAGGGTTATCACAGAGCCGCCCAACCAATCGTCTATGGCTGATTTACCCCACGTAGCCCTAAGACCTAGCAGCAAGCGATCAATACCGCACGCAGCACAGCGCCAGCAGAACTGTCTTAAAACTCCATAGCACGATGAATGTCTTCATCCATGGTATTGATCTTCGGCTGCGTTAAAAAGGAGACGCCAACAAACAAAACAATCGAGGTTACAAACGCCAAAAAGCCTGCGCTGATACCGTAGGGCAGTCCAATGGACGCCACATTGAACACCACATTAATCGAAAGGCTCGACACAATTGCCACGATCGCGCCTTGGTGCGTAGCACCCTTCCAATTCAGCCCAATCGCCAGAACCGGGAAAATCGCGGCCGCAAACGTCGCCCAGCCAATCGTGCCTAACAAAGCCACCAAGGTATCGCTCACCAAGGCAATGGTCGCGGCCACAACCGCCAGCAACACGGTTACGATCCGCGCTTTCAACAGCTCGTTTTTGATCTCGGTCGCACCAAAGGCTTTGGGCATGTCGTGAATCAAGGCTGCGGTGCCAACATTTAAAAAGGCGTCTGCGGTTGACATGATTGCAGCAAACAAACCCGCAAAGACAACGCCCGCCAGCAACGGACTGGCAAAAACCGATAAGAAAAAAGGCGCCGCTTGATCCGGCCCGGTTAAGGGTTCTGCCTGACCGTCAATCACCAGCGCCCTCATCACCGTGCCAATAGAGATCCAAAGGAGCGCCGCGAACGCATAGCCCACAACCGATACCGGCAAGACAATCCGATTGTCCGCGATCTTTCGGTTCATCATCATTTTGGTCACGAGGTGCGGCTGCCCGGCAACGCCAACACCGAAAATAAACGCCCAGCCCAGACACGCAATCACCCCCGCAGTGCCGAAAGGCATCACCGCTTCGGCATCATCTTGCATAATGACCTGAGTCGCCTCGGTGAAGCCGCCATCGAAGACCTGGGTTGCGGTATAGAGGATTAAAACCCCAGCCACCATCATGATCGCGCCCTGAACCACATCGGTATAAACCGATGCGATGATGCCGCCGGTCACACAGTAAAAAATCAAAACTGCCGAGGACACCACGACACAACTGATCAGACTGATATCGGCAAACATCACCGTGCCGCCCAACAAGGACTTCATGACGACCGCCATGGCCAAAATCTGTGTTGCGAGGTAACCCATCACCCCCAAAACAATCGTTAAGGCCATCAAAAACCGAACGGCCTCACTTTTATAACGCGCCGCCACCACATCCGGCAGGGAAATCGCATCCCGTAGTTCAGCGATCATCCGAATCCGCTTAGCCACCAAGAAGAACCCTAAGGCATACCCAGTCGTTGAAAGGATGATCATCCAAAATGAACTGACGCCTTGAGAATAGACCAGCCCAGGGCCGCCGACGAAACCAAACCCGCTTAACGTGCTGGAAAAAATTGCCAGCGCGACCACGAGCGGCCCAAGACTTCTGCCCGCAATAAAAAAATCACTGGGCGAATGGGTTCGACGCATCGCCCAAAGGCCAACTGCAACACAAAACACCATGTAGATGACGACTGACGAAAGAATGATTTCTTGCCGAAAGGCTTCCATGAAAAATCCCTTTTTCTTTTAATAAATGAATCCAGTGCTCGATTCCGGCGTTGACTGATTCCGTGGGCCCAACCGCTAGCGAGCGGGGTATTGCTTAACCAAGGCGCGAAACCGTGTCTCGTCGTCGTCGGACCAGACATAGGCTTTAAACCCAACGACGTAGAGCGCCACCAAGCCAAAGCCTGACAACCAGATCGCATAGACTTGCCAAGCCGTTGGATACGGCCAGCCCGCAACCATCTGCGTTTGACCCGTGACCAAGAACCCTTCATAGGCCTGATACATGACGGTCCAGGCTGCCGCGAGGAGACCGAAAGACGCCCCTAATTGAACCCAAAACCCGCTCGAACGCCGATCCGGGCGAACCCCCAGGGCAATCATGCAACAAATCTGCGCCAGCACTAAAATTTGAAACCAGTAGGCCAAATCCGCAACCGGCAGAAACCGCACCGCACCGTCGCCGCCAACTCGCATGCTGTTAAAGAGCGGATGGGCAAGGCCACCCACGTTTTCTGCTGCGGGCAATACCGCGATCAGTCCAAGCAACCCGCACTGAAGCAGACCAAAAAGGAGGATAACCAGACACAAACGAGATTGGTTCAAGACGTTTCTCACGGGCAGTAAAGAACTGCCGATGTTACTGTGTTGATGGGGCTTAGAACAGGGATCCCGGCCAAACGACGGGATTCACGGCGCGCCTTCGCTTTTTTTGTCTTGCGCTTTGGCGGCGCGAGTCGCATTTTGAACCCGAGGCTCGAGGCCCGCCAAAAATGTAGGAAAGTCAGGCTCAGTACCCTGACCAACACCCAGCACGATGCCTGTCGGCCGATCAAACTAGACCGCCTTTAGCCGACTTGATGGGTTAGCATAAGCAGGTCTTTTTTTATCAGCCTGCCATGACATCACCCCAACCCAATCAACCCAAAACCCGCTTAGTTCAAGCCGGATGGGTCACCGTGATTCTTGTCGCCCTCAGTGCCGCTGTGGGCCAAGCGTTTGGTCGCTTTAGTTATGGTGTCTTACTGCCCGCCGTTCGCGACGACTTGGGCATCACCAATACCTTGGCGGGTCTTATTGGCGCAGCGAACGTTGGCGCATACCTTTTAGGGACCCTTATGGTGGCCTGGGCCACCAGTCACTACCAACTCATCAAAGTCATGCGCGTGGGTCTCATCTTGGCAACCCTGGGTTTACTGTTGGCCAGTCTTTCAAGTTCACCCTGGTTGTTGGCCATGGCCTTGTTCGTGTCAGGCATTGGCGGCGCCTTGCTCTGGATCCCCGCGCCCGTGATTGCAGCCGATGCCCTACCGCCCCATCGACGGCGGATTGCGGTCGGGCTTATGAGCTCGGGCATTGGACTTGGGGTCATGTTTGTCAGCATCCTGAGCGGCCGTTTACGGTCATCTCAGGGCGACGGCGCCTGGTCTGAGGTTTATCAAATCCAATTTTTCATTGGGCTTGCCCTGCTCGCGCTGGTGATGCTGATTGTCCGACATGAACAAACCGCACCATCGGGCGGCGCGGGCATCGGCGGCGTCGGCGCCCTAAGGCGAATGCCGGGGTGGCTGCCCATCATCATTGCCTACTCTACGTTTGGATTTATGTATCTACTGGTTCTTGGGTTCTTGACCACACGGCTCGAAGACGACAGCCTATGGACCACTCAGAATGCTGCCTCGACCTTCAGCGCGATGGGTTTTGCCATGATTTTTGGCGGCCCAACCTTCGTTACCCTGGCACATAAAATCGGTGTGCGCTTGGCCCTTGCAACCGCCTTTGGCCTTTGGCCGATCTTCGTCGGCATCGTCATAACGGGTTATCCAACACCCACCTTGATCGCCTGCATCGGGCTTGGCTTTTTGTTCAGCGCACTGCCCACGCTGATCACCCTTTATGTCGTTGAGAACACGACCATTAAGGATTACGGGCCCAGTTTTGCAGCGGCCACTTTAGCCTTTGGCATCGCGCAAACAATCTCACCGCCGATTGGTGGCTACCTCGCAGATTTAACGGGATCCTTTACCCTGGTATTTATGTTGGCCGCTCTCATGAGCATCATCGGACTGCTCGCAACGTTAAAACTACCCCGCAACACGCCGTAATCCTGCTACTTACGGCACGACCATCACCGAATCACCGCAAACCGTAGCCCAAAGGCCGCTGACCATGCCAACCTTCTGTGCCAGAGGGGCCGCGGACCGCAATAAGCCGTGCGAGCACGCACGGTCTGCTTCCAAGCTTCTTGACGCTGTTTCGTATTTGATGCCGCTCGCGGCTGATCCGCAGATTGGTATAAACCTCTTTTTGATCTGAATCCGCTCAGCAGCCGCCTGATCCCTTACGCCGGTTGAGCCGCGTATTTGAACGCGGCCCCGGCACGACACCTCAGGTCACCCGGCAGCTATGGGTCCTGCCAAAAAAGATCTGGCGGTTTCTACTCGAATGTTAAAAACCGCACCGGCCAAACATCTCGTTTTGCGTTGACTGGATTCTGACCGGCCTTAAGGTTATGGTGCCGAGTCATAAAAATATTTTTGGAGCAATCTGATGGCTGAAGCTTGGATTATTGACGCATGTAGAACGCCACGTGGTATTGGCAAGAAAGGCAAAGGCGCCCTCGCCGATGAACACCCTCAACACTTGGGTGCCGCCGTGCTCAAAGCCTTGCAAGAACGCGTCGGGTTTGACACCGCTGACGTCGATGACATCGTCTTCGGAACCAGCTCACAGCGCGGCCCCCAAAGCGGTGATCTCGCGCGCATGGCGGCCTTAGATGCAGGCTACGATGTTAAAGCCAGCGGCGTGACGCTCGATCGTTTTTGCGGTTCAGGGATTACATCGGTCAATATTGCAGCGGCTAATATCATGGCCGGCATGGAAGATTTGACCATTGGTGGCGGCACCGAAATGATGTCTCTCGCAGGCTCAGGCGGCGGAAAAGGCTCGCCGTTTCTCGATAACGACAATTTCAGACTGCGCGATGTTCACCCGCAACCACATCAGGGCGTTTGCGCCGATACGATCGCAACCCTTGAGGGCATCAATCGTGAAGATCTGGATAAACTCGCTTTGGTTAGCCAGCAGCGCGCCGATCACGCGATTAAAAACGGCCACTTCGATAAATCCCTCATCACAGTTTATAAAACCGATGGCTCGATCGCGCTGGACCACGAAGAATTCCCGCGCCCACAAACGACCCTCGAAGGCCTCGGTCAATTAAAGCCTTCCTTTGAAGTGATTGCGGACATTGAGCTTGATGAGCAAGGGACTACCTTCCGAAAGCTTGTTAAACAGGCCTATCCCGATCTTCAGATCGAGCACTTTCACCATGCGGGCAATTCCTCCGGTGTGGTCGATGGCGCTGGTGCTGTGCTGTTGTCGTCGCCTGATTATGCGAAAGCGCATGGTTTAAAACCCCGCGCGCGAATCGTTGCCATGTGCAATATGGGCGACTCACCGACCCTGATGCTGAATGCACCAGTGCCGGCTGCAAAGAAAGTCCTAAAAAAGGCCGGCATGTCGATCAGTGATATCGATCTGTTTGAAATCAACGAGGCCTTCGCGGTGGTTGCCGAGAAATTTATCCGAGACTTGAACCTTGACCGTGACAAGGTCAACGTTAACGGTGGCGCGATGGCGCTGGGACATCCCATTGGCGCCACTGGCTCAATGCTGATTGGCACCGTTTTGGATGAGCTAGAACGTCGTGACCAGCAGTTCGGGTTAGTCACTATGTGCGCCGCTGGCGGTATGGCGCCAGCCATTATTATCGAGCGTATCTGATCGCACAAAAGACTCGTAGCGGGGTCTGGATTGGTGGCAACACACGTCAGGCCCCGCCTTCTTTTTGTGCGAAATCATTGCCTCAAAGCAATCCACTCCGCCAAGCACTTTCACCCACCGCTTGTCGGCAGACGTCTGCACGCAGGCCCGAGCGCCCTGCTAAGGTCGCAAAGGCCAATCCCCTGATCAACACTTCAAACCATTGTGAGACCTGACGGTTTGCGCTCGACTGGGTCATACCATGACGCGAAGCTCGCGCCGTCTTGCTTACCTTTGACCAAACGCTAGCCCATACTGGTCTTGCGCGCCAAAAGCCCATATTTAACCCGGCGTATCAGCGCGCGTCCAACCAGCATCTGCCATAACACCCCATCACGGTGAACAATCCGGGTTCCATTTCTAAGTTTAAAACGACACCATAGTCCCGCACAGCCTCACAGTAGCCGAAAAACCCAATGCGAGAGACAACATGAACGATCTTAGATTTGATGGACAAGTAGCCCTGGTGACGGGCGCAGGACGCGGGCTGGGCCGGGCGCATGCTCGTTTGCTCGCAGCCCGAGGTTGCACGGTCGTCATTAATGATCTTGGGAGCGCCTTTGACGGCACGGGCGCCGCGACCGGTCGTGTCGCCGATGAAGTTGTTGCACTCATTCAAGCTGAAGGCGGCAAGGCCACGGCAAACTATGACTCTGTGGAGAATGGTCAAGCCATTATCGATGACGTTATGGCAACCCATGGCCGTCTTGATATTGTCATTAATAACGCAGGCATCCTAACCCCAGAAGTTTGGTCCGAGCTCACCCTTGAATCCTGGCAACGCACGCTCAACGTCAATTTAACCGGCGTTTTCTCAGTCATGAAGGCGGCCTGGCCGGTCTTTGTTGCGCAACAGTATGGACGCTGCATTGTGACATCTTCACCCGCCGTCTATGGCGCGGGGGTTGCAGCCTACGCCGCCAGTAAAGCCGGGGTCATCGGCCTCGCCAATTCACTCCAATTCGAAGCCAAAAAGCTGAAACTCGACATCAAATGCAACATTCTGATTCCCCAAGCCGATACGCGAATGACCCAAGACTTCGGCGCCGCTGTGGACGCGCGTCGGATCCAGCAAGGCAAGCCGGCGGCTCGCAAGGCACCAGCTGAAGTCATGCAGCGCCTGTCGCCCGATAAAGTTTCGGCAATGGTGGTTTGGCTCGCACACCAAGAATGCCAAGCAGAAGCCAGTATTCACGAAGCGGGGGGGGGGTATTTTGCGCGTTTAAATTGGGCGCGTTCTGCACCGTTATTTGCTACCGAAAAAGAAGGCGTCCTCGCAGCTCCCTTGCCTGAAAACATACGCGACGGACAAAACACCTTGGCTGACTTTGCCGGCGGCGACCATCCCATATCCGGCGATGGATCCATGGGCGCTCCCAACGCCTTAGAGCAGGTCTTTGGCCATCTGAAATGAGGGCCAAAGCAGTAGCATATCGGGAGTTAGATTTTTACGAAGCGTGCAGGCAAGCACTCTGGTTGTAGTGATGGTGATTAGGCACAATCAGCCTATGAAGATCGGTTAAGCCTCGTTGAACATATTAATGCGGCCGCCATCAATGACCAGATCGTGTCCATTCACAAACCCACCGGCATCGGAGGCCAGGTACAGCGCACCTTGCGCAATGTCATTGGCAATACCCGAGCGTTTTAAGGGTGTTGCCTTGGCAAGGTTGGCCTGAAGCTTGGCCATCTTTTGATCGTTTTCTTCAGCGGATAAGGTATTGGCTCTTGCAGAGCCGCCCCAGAAAATTGGCGTTGCAATCGCGCCGGGGGAAATACAGTTCACGCGAATATTTTCAGGCCCTAATCGAACGGAGGCGAGCCGTGTGTAATGGGTTAACGCCGCCTTGATCGCGGAATAAATTAAATCGCCTTGATTATCGCGAATCGCGGCAATACTGGAATTGTTAATAATCGCGCCGCCGCCGCGCGCTCTGAGTAACGGAATGGCATGCTTCATGCCAAGGGCTGCGCTAGAAAACAATAACTCGGTAGCATAGAGAATGGCATCGGCTTCGACCGAGTCGACGAGGCCTCGGGTCGGTCCGCCAGCATTGTTAAACAAAATATCCAGGCCGCCAAACTGCTCAAGTGCAAAGGCCAGCGTGCGTTCAATGTCAGCTTCTTGGGTCACATCCGCTTGTATAAAACGGCAGTGCTCGCCCAACCGCTCCGCTAACGCTTCGCCTTTGTCCATCGAGCGCCCACAGATTACAACCTGCGCACCTTCTGCCACGAAGCATTCCGCAGTGGCCTCGCCAATCCCACTGGTCCCACCGGTGATCACCGCGACTTTTTGGGCTAATCGTTGGCTCACTAACATCTCTCCTCATACCACTTTGACTCAATGATCAGTTTTTTAGCGGCGCTTTTCAAAGCCCGCTTACGCTGACGTACGCGCTTAGGCACATTCCGAAAGACTGTCACCCAATGCACTCATCAGCGTTGTCACTTCCTGCTCTTTCACAACAAAAGGCAGGCCCAACTGAATCGTATCGCCGCCATAACGGACATAAAACCCTTTCTTCCACATCGACATCGCGACCTCAAAGGGTCGCCTAAGCGGCTCGCCTTCATAGGGCGCGAGGGTTAAACCACCGGCTAAACCGTAATTACGAATATCCACCACCCGCGGCGCGTTGCCGAGCTCGTGAATCGACTTTTCAAACACGGGCGCGATCGCCTGCACCCGTTCAATCATCGATTCGTCTTCAAGAATCTGAAGCGCGGCAAGGCCCGCCGCACACGCTAACGGATGCGCCGAGTAAGTGTAACCATGGGGGACTTCCAGCGCATATTCAGGGGCCTTGGTGTCCATAAAACAATCATAGATTGCGCGTTTGACGACCACAGCGCCCATGGGCATCGCGCCATTGGTGAGCTGCTTTGCAACATTGATGATATCGGGTGTGACCCCAAACGCCTCAGAACCGGTATTGGCGCCCATACGACCGAACGCGGTAATCACCTCGTCAAAGATCAACAGGATGTCATGCTGATCACAGATTTCACGGAGACGTTTCAAATAACCCACTGGCGGCGGGAAGACGCCAGCAGAGCCGGCGAGCGGCTCGACAATCACAGCTGCAATGTTGGATGCATCATGCAGCGCGATGAGATCCAGCAGGTCATCGGCTCGCTCTGCCCCTTTATCAGGCAACCCTGGCGTAAAGGCATTTTCAGCGAGCCAGGTGTGCCGTAAATGATCCGAGGCAATACCCTCACCAAAACTCGCTCTATTGCCGCCGATACCGCCAACCGAAATACCGCCAAAATTCACACCGTGATAGCCCTTGGCCCGACCAATTAACCGCGTTTTGCTCGCTTGACCCTTCGCGCGCCAATAACCGCGCGCGATTTTAAGCGCGGTATCAGCCGCTTCAGACCCAGAGCCACAGAAGAAAACCCGATCGATGCCAGCCGGCATAAACTGAGTAATCCGCTCTGCCAATTCAAAAGCCCCTTTATGGCCAAACTGAAAGGTCGGGCTAAAATCGAGCGTCTCGGACTGCTTGGCAATCGCTTGATTAATCGCCTTAATGTTATGACCAAAACCGCAAGTCCAAAGACCCGACAAACCATCAAAAATTTTCCGGCCATCGCCATCCGTGTAGTAACAGCCATCAGCCGACGTGATCATCCTGGGATCGGATTTAAATTGCCGATTGCCTGTAAACGGCATCCAGTAGGCATCAAGCTGCGCTTGCGTGAGACCCGTTTTTGATTCATCCATTATGACGCTCCTGTACCCGATGGAAGGGCCTGACAGCAATACAATACAATTGATCTTTACTACAATCTTCTCGCATGTTGTGGCCAAAATACAGAGCCCTAACGCACAGTTTGCGGGCCTACGTTATTTATCCCTTGGTCGAACTACATTAGAATTATTTTTTCAAAATCCTCGACAATCACATCATGCGGTTTATCTTACCAATCCTGATCACGACCCTGCTCTGGTCGAGCGCAAACTTAAGCCATGCCAGTGGCATTGATCAAACCATCCGAGCACTCGAGAAAGATATTCTCACCAAACGTCTGGAGGGCAATTACCCGCAGGCCTTGGCCTTGTGCGCAAAGCTCAAAGCCATCTCAGCCGGAGAGAGCCTCGGCATTGCCTTGGAACTCGACACCCAACTCACTGCCTTGTCCTGGGATGCTCAAAAGAGCGTTGCCACCCAAGACATGGTCCGGCAAACCAATCGTCTCATTAAAGAGTGTAAGCCCAAAGGGAAGAAACCCACTGCCAATCAGTTATTCCTGTGCGGACGCGGCCATTTTGCAAGATCCTATTTATCCGCCATGGAGGGTAAGTTTTATGCCGCCGGGACCCACGGCAGTGATGCCATTGATGCTTTTGAAGCGGCGTTGCAGCAAGATCCAGGTCTCACAGACGTAAAACTTCCACTTGGCATGGCTTATTTTTACGCCGATCATCTCCCGGCATTCGTAAAATTTATGGCGCCACTGCTGTGGTTTATCCCAACCGGCAATTCAGACAAGAGCTTGCCATACATTCAGACCGTGATCGCAACGCAAGGCCCCTATGCCGATGCGGCACGATTCATCTACAGCGATTTGATCGCCCAGCAAGCCCCCGAGCTCATGCCGGAGGCAATCCAAACGCTGCAGGGATTAACCAAGCGTTATCCGATGAACCCGCGGCTGCACCTAGCCCTTATTTCAAGCTACGCCTACAGCGATCAGTGGCGAGCAGCCTATGATGCGCTCGGCCCCTTACGCCTAAACGCCGACCCCGATAGTGCCTTTCAAAAGATCGGTCACATCTGGGCAGTCTACAGTCTGAAATATTTGAAGCGGCCCATACCGCAAGACGTAGAGAAGGCGTTCCTCGCTATTCAGCCTGAGGACATTCCAGCCTGGGCCACTGATTGGTTTACTCTGGCCCAAGGGCTGGTCCTAGATTTTCAACGAAACCGCTCGGGCGCGATTGAAAAATATCAAACCGTGGTTGCCAGTGAAAACAACTTCAATTCGGGGTGGTTACTCGATTTAGCGAAAACAGGGCTCGATGAGCCCCTATTTACTCTGACGCCCGAGGGCTAGATTCGGCTTGATACAAACGCAGTAGATAGCTCCGCCAGAGCTCATACTGCTGCTCTAGGTTACCCGTCAATTGCACGACCTGACCTTCAACCTGACCCAGCGTTGGCGACAGAGCCCGCACCAAAGACTGGGCCATTTCACTGAGTTCATCTTCATTACGCTTGTAATCTTGATAGCGTTTATAGGTCGCGAGCATGACCTCGTAACTGGCGACCGCGCGACGCTGAGCGCCCACGGATCGATCACCCAAACTGGTATTGTAGTCTTCAAATTCGTATTGATACTGCCGCCATAACCGGTAAGGCACATTCATTTGCTGATAGATCAATCGATACTGCTCATCCATCGCATCAATGAATTGATACTCGCTGTCCCGGATTCGTTGTACACGAGCAACCATTGGGTCGGAGGATGCGGGCAGCCCCTGCACCTGCATTAGGCCCTCCGCATTGACCGCCAGGTAGCCATCAAAACCCTCCGGCGACAACGTCTGCGCGTAGCGCAGTAACGCGGCGTCCCCGAGCCGTCGTCGATCCTGATCTGTTAACAACGCTAAGGCATCCGCCAAACGGTTCGCGATACGAATCATAATGGGCCGATACGGATCCGGGCCGCTGAACGCCGCCTGTGAATAGGCATCGCGCGCAACGCGGGTATCAAACCGGTCATCCAACCATAACTCGCCCAACGCGTCCCGACAGATAAGTTGCAATTGAAGCTCGGCGGCACTGGCGGCCAACAACTGCCCTTGGCAATTGATTTCCGCCGTGACATCGACGCCAGGCGTTACACGTACCGCGCCCCAGAAACCGCTTTCCGTGAGCGTCGTCTTTAGCAGATAAGGCAAGTACCGTTGTTCCGCCGCGAGCAACTCAGCGCGTACAGGACTGACCGAGCCGCCCAAATGGGAAAACGGCGTCAGGCTCAGATTCAACCCGGCAAGATTGCCCTCCATAATTGAAGCGCGATTGAGCGTGGTTGGCTCATCCGGACGCGGCCCAGGCGCGGGCGAGGGGGTTACGGTGCACCCAGCTAGCCAAAACAGAAGAATCCAGCCTCTAATCATTAGACCCACCGTTTAACGTGCAGACTTTGCCTTTGCCGAGCGTGTACTGACATTGGATGCCTTCTGAGACGGGCTCGAAGGGCTGATAGACGCGGCTGACTGAGAAGGCCTGGGATACCCCATCGGCGGCAACCGTCGTTGCAATACTTAAACGATCACCGCGTTCAGAAAGAATCAACCGGTGCTCGATACCAAAACCACCGGGCAAACCCAGCCAGAAAACCAAGGCCCGATCGCTCATCCGACAGCGGCTATAACCTAAGTTTTCAGCCTCCTCAGCGAGGCCACCGACCTCACAGCGCAAGCTGAAGTTATCATCCCGATCAACGTACAAAGTGTTGCCCTGCATGCGAACATTCAAAACCGAGGTTCGTGTAATTTGTTCGCCAAGACGCCCTAAATTAACCAATCCTCGAAGATCATCAATCGCCTGAAAAGAGGTTTCACCGATTCGGTTCTGGCCACTCGCCATACGCCGCTGATGATCGCTGAGCGTGACTTCATACAAATACCGTAGTTTGTCGTTCGGATGCTCGCTCACAGAAAAATCGACTTCCCAATGGCCTAGGAACTCCGAAAACGCAGGCGCATCACTTGCCTGGGCCGTGCTTGGCAGCACGCTAAACAGTAAAAGACTCATGCTCAGGCTGAACAACATCAATCCGGTCATCTCATCTAAACTCGCGCAAAACGGCAAACGATCGGGCTAATGCTTTTCTTAAAGGCTTGATTTACCATCAAAGCTTGTCCACTACTAGGGCCGATACACATCATGCAGTTTCCACTTGAAGGACTCAAAGTCCTAGATTTTTCGAGAGTTCTTGCCGGACCTTTCGCTGGCAGAATGTTATCCGACCTGGGCGCGGACGTCGTAAAGATTGAGCCACCCGAAGGCGATGTTACCCGATATTGGGGCAAGGTCATTGCGCACTTACCCGGTTATTACCATCAACAAAACGCGGGCAAACGCAATATTTGTATCGACCTGCGCCATCCTGATGCTAAAGCGCTGGTGAACGCCCTAGTGGCGGAAGCCGATATCCTTATTGAAAATTATCGGCCCGATGTCATGGGCCGGCTCGGAATTGGTTATGAGGCCCTGAGCCAGATTAATCCAAAATTGATCATGTTATCGATTAGCGGTTTTGGTCATGACGGCCCGGAATCTCGCCGAGCCGCGTATGCGCCGGTTATTCATTCTGAAGCGGGCCTCATTTATCGCAGCCACCAAGAGGCCGCTCTGGGCCAAACCGATCCGAATTTTCAAGACCTCCCCTTATCGGTTGCCGATACCAATGCATCGCTGCACGGCCTGATCGGCGTGCTCTCGGCGGTGATTTTGAGAAACCAAACGGGCTTAGGCCAACACATCGATATTGCAATGATCGATGCCACCATCGCCACCGACGATAAGATGCATTACGACCTTGAGGCCTCTGGGGACACCGGCCCGATGCGCAATGAAATCTATACCTTGGCGTTTAGTTCAGTCTTGATCTCAACGGACTTTCGGCTTTTGTTCAAACTTCTCATCGATCATGGTCACCTAACCGACCCCAGTCCAAAGGACGCAAGTCTTGAAGACAAGATTCGGCTGAGACGCGACGCCGTTTACCAATTGCTGCAGGCGCAAACCACGGAAGCCGATTTTGACACCTTAATGCGATCTATTAATGTCGCTTGGGGAACCGTGCGTAACCCATCCAGTATTCGACAACAGGCAACGGTCATCCATCGCGGCAGCATTGTTGATATTGATGATCGCGCCGGCGGAGTTCGACCCATCACGCAATCGCCGTATCGATTTTCCAATGCAAAAAGTGGGGTTCGCGGACCGGCGCCGCATCGTGGCGAGCACAACGACGAAGTCTTAAGACAATGGTTGGCCTTGCCGGAGGAAAAGATCACAGCCCTGGCGGCCCAGGGCGTTGTCTTATCTGATGCCAATGATCGGGCTAAAAACCCTTAGGCATTCGGTGTCACGAGGTATTTCTCACCGGTTGCTTGCTTGGCATAGCCCTCAAGATGTGCCTGCGACAGCATCTCGGCTAATGAAATCTCACAGGTATAGTGACTGGCAAACGTTGTGGTGATTTCATCCGCCACGCGTTGCCTGAGCGCGTCCGCGCCAGCTTGACCAATCTTTTGCAAGAACGGCGTTAAGAGCCAGCCGCCTAAACCCCAGGCCATACCAAAGGCTCGATTCAAGGTGGTCGGCGAACGGTCGAGGCCACCATAAATATAAACCTGCTTATAGGTGGTTGAACCGTAGCGAGAGAATTCACCCATTTTCGCATTCTGTGCCACTTCCATTGCCGTTAAGATTTGACCGGCTAAGGTGCCGCCACCGGTTGCATCAAAGCCCAAGGTCGCATCCGTTGCGGTCAGCGCACTCACCAGGTCAGCCATAAAGCCGGGATCACTAGAATTCAACGCGTGGGCTGCGCCAATACCCTTGAGCAAGTCCACATGTTCTTGCTTGCGAACAACATTCACCAATTCGACGCCATCTTTGAGACAAATTTTCACCAACATTTGTCCCAAATTTGACGCCGCGGCCGTATGCAACAAAGCCGTGTGCCCTTCCTGACGCATGGTCTCAACCATGCCTAAGGCCGTGAGCGGATTCACAAAGCAAGACGCACCTTGCTTCGCCGATACGCCTTCGTTCATTAACAAGCACTGGCTCACTTTCAGAACGCGATATTGTGAGTACATCGCGCCGCCTAAAACTGCGACCGTTTTGCCCATCAATTGCTGGGCTGCATCACTGCTACCCGCCTGAATCACGACGCCTGCGCCTTCATTACCCGCAGGCATTGCATGACCGACTCTGGCGCCAATATGTCGGCGCATCGCCTCTGGCACCATCGCCGTGACGGAAGGCCGGCCATCGACCTCGCCATAAGTTGCGGCAGTGATATCGGCTGGTCCGAATAAAAGCCCGAGGTCTGACGGATTAATGGGCGCGGCCTCAACCCGAACCAGCACCTCATCCTCTTTGGGATCTGGAAAATCGACATTGACCAAGGAAAGAGTTAATTCGCCCTCCGCACTAATACACGTTTGAAACTGTAAGCCTTGCTCAGCCATGTTTGTTACTCCCATCAAGTGATCTGTCAAAATTAGGTTTTAGGCTGGGAACCCTACGCCGTTCACCTGATTCGATCAATGGTTACATCATTAACGAGCCGTATAACGCTTTTCAACGTCCTGATCGATTTCTGAGCCAACCTACGGGGTAGGATCTTTTCCAAGTCCCTTGGCAATGGGACTCGATTGCACATCACGTTACAACCAATGCTAGGATACTGCTCTAATTCAATGACCTGGAGAAGATCCGATGATCCAAGATATCTACGTCGCCGCGGGCGTGCGATCCGCACTCGGGAATTTTGCCGGGACACTCAAGGACAAACCCATGACCGAGTTGGCCTCGGAAATTGTGCAAAGCTGCATCAAACGATCCGGTGCAGACGCCGCCGAATTTGATCATCTCGTTTTCACCGCTACCTGCCCAACCGATAAGGATTCGCTGTTTGCCGCTCGGGTTGTCGGGATGAAAAGCGGCCTGCCAGCCGACGCCGGCGCGTTGGATGTGTCTCGCGCCTGCGCCAGCGGCCTGCAAGCCATCTTAGCGGCAGGGCAGCAAATCGCGACTGGCCACAGCCATCTCGCAATCGCCGCAGGTGCTGAAATGATCAGCCGCGCGCC
>ERZ767114.818-NODE-818-length-16025-cov-3.144908_pt1 | contig 16025 bp, 17 predicted proteins | sample MGYA00374952_ERZ767114 | MGnify/ENA primary metagenome ERZ767114 (study PRJEB28939, sample SAMN06267156) | marine metagenome | isolation source: Columbia River Estuary | place: USA:Columbia River Estuary, USA | collected 2012-05-05 ...
AGATTATTGCGCTGGAACAAACCATGTTCTTCCAACATCAAGTACTGCAAGATTTTCATCACCGCTCGGAGTCTATGACTTTACAAAGCGATCTAGCATCATTATGGCTTCAAAAGAAGGTGCTAATAAACTTGGCAAGACTGCCTCAACGCTGGCTTATGGTGAAGGCCTTCAGGCGCATGCACTATCGGCTCTTTATCGAACAGATAATGATTAACTAGCCAGGCATTGCTTGGTAATAACCGTTTTCTTTAATGACCTTAATTGGCCAGTCAAAAAGGTTGGTCAGGTTAGCGTTCGTTAAAATTTCATCCTTGTTGCCATCATCGATAATCTTACCCTCTTTTAAAAGAATGACTCTGGTTACCTCAGGCGGGATTTCATGAACGTGATGCGTTACCAAGACCACTTTTTTGCCCATACTGATGAGCTCTCTAATGATTTCAAGATACTGAAAACAGGTACTCATATCTAGGCCACTGGTAGGCTCATCGAACACTAAAACGGCAGGATCATTGACCAGAGATCTTGCAAGCAAGAATTTTCGCTGCTCTCCTGTAGACATCGAAGAGAATGCTCTATCTTGCAAATCAGATATAGACAATAGATCCATCACCTCTTGGGCGCGATTTAATTTCTCATCTTCAAATTTTTGGTGCTGCCATATCCCGTCGCTCGAATAAAAACCAGAGAGAACAACATACAAACCAATCGCACTTTCAGAATAACCATGCTGAAGGTGCTGGGAGACAACGCCAAGGTTTGATCTCAGGTCGTCAACATTCCACTTGTCTTTTTCAAAAATCTTAAGACTGCTCTTTGGATCTTCAACGATGTAAAGTTCTCGATTTAAGAGCTTAAGGAGGGTTGTTTTGCCAGAGCCATTTGGACCTAGAATGACAGTGCTTTGACTTTCATCAATCGTTAAAGAGAAATTATCAAGGACCTTATTTCTTCCTTGAAATACCGTTATGTTTTGAAGATCGATAATATTCATCAATTTCCACTATTGCATTAAACACAAAGAAGCTGGCTAATCATACCATGAGAAATAGTTTTTCTTAGATTAGCTTTTTTTAAGGCTTAAACGAGGCAATAACTGAGATAAGAACATTCCAGAAAGCATTAATCCACAACCGATAAGACCTCTCGTTGATAGGTTTTCATCTAATATGAGCCAGCCACCAAGAACTGCAAAAGCTCCCTCTAATCCCAATATGATAGCAGCGTGAGATGATTTAGCGTGCTGCTGAGCAACAACCTGAAGCGTATATCCGACCCCAATTGACATAACTCCAGCATAAAGCAGCGGAATTGCAGTATCGACAATCATCTGCCAAGTGATCACTTCGATAGCAATTGCGATAAAGAAACTCAAAACGCCCGAAACAACATACTGAATCAGGGAAAGCTTTAAAGGGTCCATTCTTTTGGCAACATAGCCAACGACTAAAATATGTGCAGCAAAGAAGACGGCGCATATGAGTTGAAGCAGATCACCCCTGGCAATACTGAAGTCATCATTGATACTGAGCAGATAGAGGCCGATGACCGCAATGAAGGCCCCCAGCCAGGTACCCGAGCCAGTTCTCTGACCAAAAAATATGGCAATTAATGGAACAAAAAAGATGTACAGACCGGTTATAAAACCCGCTTTTCCAGCAGTTGTGTATTGGATTCCAACTTGCTGAAAACTGGAAGCTAAAAATAAAAATAATCCAGCAATTGTGCCTGCAATTAATAATTTTTTAGTTGATGTTTCCTTGTTTGTTGGGGTCTTATTTTTCTTTGACAGATACCAGACCAATGGAAATAAAACAGCTGAGCCTATAAAGAATCTAGCAGCATTAAAAAGAAATGGACCCATCGTCTCCATGCCTTCTCGCTGCGCAACAAATGCAAATCCCCATATTGCTGCTGCAAGAAGCATAATGAGATCGGCCCTAATTACTTTATTTTTTATCATTAGTCTTAGTTAAAGAATTGAATGTTAAGCAGCCATGCATTTTAGTCAAAAATAAATGACCTATCATTCTATTTATTACTAACCTTTATCCAGATTATTGGAATACCAAGAATGTATAAATAATGTTAATAGCACTATAAAGCCACCAATTAATGCACTACTTGAAGGCTCTTCACTAATGATTAACCATCCGGCTACAATTCCAAAAACTGCCCCTAACGGCATAAACATTCCTACTTCAGTTGCCGGGATATACCTGCCCGCACTTGTAATCAAACTAAATGATAATGCCTGCATTACGCCCATTGCAAAAATATAGATCATAGCATCAAAGCTCAATATCACTGCTTCAATAAAAACCAAGGCAACCACCGACTGAACGAGTCCATTAATACCCATAGCAGGAATCATACTTATATCTTTATTTTTTCTTATAAGAGTAAAACCAGTCGCACCCAAAGTTACAGAAAGAAGTGCCAGTAGATTTCCATAGAGATTTGAACCCTTAGTCTCTCCGCTCATCACAATATAAATTCCAATGACAACAATAACCATTGAAATCCAAGTAAAAATTCCTGACTTTTCTCTTAGAATAAGCCATGAAATAACCGCAATCATCATTGGCATGATGCTCACAATAACAAGCGTACTGGCTATTGTAGTGTGTTGAATTGAAAACACAAATGTCACACTTCCAAGGCCCGTAAGGATGCCAATGAATATGCCGTCTTTACCTATTTGCTTAACTTCATCAACAGCTTTGGAGCCTGAAGTCATCAAAAGAATAATAAGAACGCCAATTGCGAAAAAAAAGCCACGCCAAAAAATAATTGACCAGCTGTCTGCATCAGCTAAACGAATTAAGACGCCATCAGGTGTTAATATAAAAACACCAAGAAAAGCCATCAACATGCCTTTTAAGTGAGTAGACATCTAATAGTCCCTAGATTTTTTCAAGTTTATGAGCTTGATTGGTGCTATACCAGGAATGCAAGAATAAGGTAACGATAACGATAGAGCCTCCAATGAGAGCATTCATTGTTGGCTCCTCTTTAATGATATACCAAGCAATCAACGAACCCAGAACAGTCTCTAAAGGCATAATCATTCCAACTTCAGCAGCAGGCATATACCTTGGCGCAATGGTGATTAAACTAAAGGAGATTGAAAGTATGACGCCCATTGCAATAATGTAAGTCACAACCTCTTTGGGGATCGCTATTGTATTGGCCATAAAAACAGCTATTATTGCTGCAATGAGGCCGCCAATGGCATTCACAGGAACCATATTGATGTCTTTATATTTTCTAGTCAGCGTAAAGGTAAAGCCCATCATTACAGCAGTGATAAGAGCGAAAAAGTCACCCACAAGGCTCTTACCGCCGACACTTCCACTCATCACAATATAAATTCCAATAAAAACAATAACCATTGCAATCCAGGTCACCAGGCTAGACTTCTCTCGAAGCAAGACCCACGCCACAATTGCAATCATGATGGGGCCCGTACTGATAATAACGAGAGCATTTGCAATCGATGTGTAGACAATAGCAAAGACAAATGTTCCTGTACTAATGCCTGAAAAGAAACCAATTAACAAGCCGCCCTTTCCAATATTTTTGAATTCTGATATGGTCTTGGAGCGATACTTTAAAAAGACCAGTGTCGAGACTCCGACTGCATATAAAGCTCCTCTCCAAAAAAGCACCGTCCAACTATCAACATCGGGAGATGCATCCTCAACTAATCTAATTAAAACAGAATCAGGACTGAGGATGACTACCGCAAAGATAGTCATTAAGAGCCCTTTTAAATGATTACTCATAGCTACAACTTGATCAATCTAAAAAATAATTGATCAAACCGATACTTTAATTGAAGATTAAAGAATCTTTTTGATTAAAGATTTGTAAATTGGAATAGTTACGTAAGGCTAGGTATGTTCCAAAGATTGCGCCTGACCAAACAAGATCTCCAGCAATTGTGTTTTGGAAAAAAGGAATCGCCATCGTATAGCAAAGAACTAAGCCTTCAAATGTTTTTGCGTACATCGGAGAGAACGCCCAAACTGCAAAATTGGTTGCTATAAAGAACACACTGGAGCTCGCAAGAGCCGCACCAGCTATTCTTAAGACACCTAGCTTTTTTTGAAGAAAGCTCTTAAATACAATTGGAAACAGTAATGCCAAATAAACAACAAACATTGACTTAGAGCCAAACCATTCTGCAGACAATGTTCCAAAGGCAAAGTAATCACATAGAAGCATTGTTACCACTACAGCAACAACAGCCATATATCTCTTAACGAAAATAAAGCCTGCAAACAGAGCAATCGCCGCCATCGGCGTAAAGTTTGGTGGATGCGGAAGCAGTCTTCCTGCAACACCTAGGGCAATTAAGACTGCCAAAATAACTAAATAACTAAAACTTGAGTTAAGTTTATAATCTTGATTGTCCATCATTTCTCTCCATTAAATTTGAAACAATAATATCTTAAAAGTCTTCCATATTCAAGCGAATAAATGTGTCGTCTAAAAGAATCACATCTTGCGCTCCAACCATCGACATCGAGCCGTTCACATACAAAGCCCAATAGGTATTTCCAATAGCCTCAACTCCGCCCAGAGACATGATTTGTGGACCATAGCTTGTATCTTTCACTCCTACAACAACTAACTGCTTAATAGCTTCATAAGCATTCAAACCTTTTTCAACCATCTTGACAGCCGTTAGATTGATCCTGTCAGCCGCTGTAACTGCCAAGGTAAGCTGGACCGATTCAGTAGACTCTTCGGCATAAGATACCGAAGAGAGTATTGAAAAAAGACTCATCAAAAGTAGAGTAAAGATTTTGAGATTTAATTTCATCAATAATCTAGGCTAAATAATTGGTCGAATTTTATATCAAAAACGACAAACTACAAGATGCATCAACAAAAATAATTCTAGCCTTACCCTTCATTTCTTAATAGTTCAGTATTTGTTTTCTATTCTTTTTCTTCTTTTTCTAAATGCCAAACCTTTGAAACAATCTTCCAGCCATTCTGACCTTTAACAAATGCTAAATGATCAACAAAAACATTCTTGTGTGTTTGGATTCTAATTTTCACTGAAGAACTAATAGGAGATAAGTAATCAATCATTAGTACTTCTGATTTCATGATTTGTCCAACACTTGCCGGCGAAGTTCTCATTGAAACATCTTCTAAAAAACTATCAATTGTTTCTACAAAAATATTTCCATTATCTGCATCAAAAAGACTTGATTCAGGGTGAAATACTTCTTTCAATTTAGACACATCACACTCGTGAATTCCTTCAAAATACAAATGAACTGCTTCTAATAAATCTTTCATTTTCTATTCTCTATGCGCTCTTATTTTCAGAATAACTTTGAGCTAGAAAGGAAATTTCTTATTACCAAAGCCAGGCATCTTTGACATATCAGGCATACCGCCCTGCCCCTGCATATCGCCCATCTGCTGCATCATCTTTTTCATCTTACCGCCCTTCATCTTTTTCATTGTTTTTTGCATCTTTTCGAACTGCTTCAATAATTTATTGACATGCTGAACATCGGTCCCAGAGCCGTTCGCAATTCTCTTTTTGCGGGAACCTTTAATTAAATTGACGTGGTTTCTTTCTTTAGGCGTCATTGAATTAATAATAGCAATCATTCTGGAGCTCTCAGAGTCACCAATCACCTGATTTTTAACGCTTTGTGGAATTTGCCCCATTCCAGGGAGTTTATCCATCAAAGCGCCCATTCCGCCCATCTCCTGCATCTGCATCAACTGATCTCTCATATCATCAAGATCAAATCGGCCTTTTGCCATTTTTTGGACATTTTTTTGGGCTTTCTTGTGATCAACCTTCTTAGAAATTTCATCAACAAGAGAAAGGACATCTCCCATTCCAAGTATTCGAGAAACAATCCTATCTGGATGAAAAGGTTCTAGAGCATCCGTTTTCTCACCCACACCCATAAATTTAATAGGCTTGCCGGTGATGTGTCTCACTGAAAGCGCCGCACCACCTCTGGCATCACCATCCGTCTTCGTGAGGATGACGCCCGTCAATGGGAGTTTATCTGAGAATGCTTTTGCAGTATGAGCTGCATCTTGACCGGTCATTGAATCAACAACGAATAGTGTTTCAATCGGATTGACTTTCTTTTGAAGCAATTGGATCTCTGACATCATCTGCTCATCAATCGCAAGTCTGCCTGCGGTATCGACTAAGAGTACATCGTGAAACTGAGATTGTGCTTGCTTTTTAGCATCACTGACTATTTTTTCAGGCTTGTCATCAATCGTTGATGGGAAAAAATCAACATCGATCTGCTCTGCAAGAACTTTCAACTGTTCTATCGCTGCAGGCCTGTAGACATCTGCACTTACAACAAGTACTTTCTTTTTTTGCTCCTCTTTAAGGAACCTAGCAAGCTTTGCAATGGACGTTGTCTTACCAGAACCCTGAAGACCCGCAACCATGACTACGGCTGGTGGCTGAGTTGAGAGCTTTAAGGATTCATTTTGACCACCGATAACCTCAGTTAACTCCGACTCGACTAGCTTGACAAAGGCTTGGGATGGGCTGAGTCCTTCACCTACCTTAAGACCCACCGCTTTGGTTTGAACACGTTCAATGAAATACTTAATGACATCAAGCGCTACATCGGCCTCAAGAAGGGATCGTCTGACTTCACGAATAGCCTCTTTAATGTTGCCTTCAGATAATTTATTTTTGCCTTGAAGGGCCTTAAAACTATTGGATAGACGATCTGTTAAATTATCAAACATTGCTTTCTAGCTCATTGAAATATCGTATTATATAATCTTTTGCAAAGACAAAGCTAGAGATGCCTTTACTACACACTCTACCATTTATTGCTTATTTGCTCGCTGGGCTTCTTCTGACTCGCTATTTTCTACTAGACACAGTAACAAGCCAACATCGATTAGTCGTCAATTTAATGCTCTTAGTCGCTGTCTCCTCGCACGGATACATACTGTTTGAAATGTGGCAACATAACGGCGTTTTTTTTGGGCTCACTGTGAGTGTTTCTTTTGTGGCATGGGTTGTAGCAACGTTATTGTTTCTAACCTCCTTCACAAAACCGATTCACTCTTTGGGGATGCTGGTATACCCGCTCAGCGCTATAGCTGTGATTGTCTCCTTTTTGTTTCCTGGAAGTGAAGGAAAGCTCCTTTCTATCTCGATTGCTGCGCATGTTTTTTTATCAATCGGAGCCTATGCCCTTCTCGCTCTTGCGGTTGGTCAATCAATCCTTTTGAGTATTCAGGAGCGCCTGCTGCACGAACATAACTTCAACACCTTTGTAGACAAACTTCCAGCACTTCAAACCATGGAAGACTTTCTCTATCAGACGCTAAAGATGGGTTTTTTACTGCTTACACTCTCATTAATATCGGGTTACTTTTATATTTCTGATTTCTTCACCCAGCAGCTGACCTACAAAACAATCTTATCGGTCATGGCTTGGATCGGTTTTGCTGTCATATTATTTGGCCACATGGTCTTTGGATGGAGAGGCAAGCTCATTGTCTTATCGACCCAGGTTGCCTTCGCGGTTCTCGTCTTATCTTATTTTGGTACGAAGTTCTTTATAGAGGTTTTAGCAGCATAATGTTAGCCTTATGAAAACGCACAAAATATTAAAGGGTGAGTGTCTATGTGGTGAGGTCTCCTGGCAGCTATCAGGTCCCTACGAATTTTTTGGTATGTGCCAGTGCTCACGCTGCAGAAAGGCAACTGGCGCAGCATTTGCGACCAATTTGTTTGTGAAGGCTGAGCAGTTTAAATGGCTTTCGGGCAAAGAGATGGTGGATGAGTATGTGATGGAAGAGCCCAATACTTTTGGGAACGCCTTTTGTAAAAAGTGTGGCTCAAGGTCGCCAAGATTCTCTCCTGCAAGGGGCTGGATGATGGCGCCTCTTGGAAGCACTATGGAAACTCCTGAAATCGAGCCAACACTCGTCTGCGCAAAAGATCACACCGACTGGTTCAAAAAGCTGGAGGAGATGCTTTAGTCGATATGAAGGACGGCAAGAAACGCTTCTTGCGGAATATCCACCCTTCCAATTGAGCGCATTCTCTTCTTACCTTTCTTCTGCTTTTCAAGTAGCTTTCTTTTTCGAGTGATGTCACCGCCGTAACACTTAGCAGTCACATTCTTTCTGAGCGCTTTGACGTTGGTTCTTGAGATGATCTTAACGCCAATACAAGCCTGAATGGCGACATCAAACATCTGTCTTGGAATAAGCTCTTTCATTTTTTCTGCAATCTCACGGCCTTTATAGACCGAGTTGTCTCTATGAATAATGAGTGCTAAAGCGTCAACACCTTCATTATTAATGAGAATATCTAGTCGGATTAAGTCAGAGGTCTGGTAGCGCTCAAATTGGTAGTCCATCGAGGCAAATCCGCGAGAGACTGATTTCAGTTTATCAAAGAAATCAAGAACGACCTCATTCAGAGGCAACTCATAAACAATTGAGACTTGCCTTCCCATATAGTTGATACTCTTTTGAACGCCTCTTTTTTCTACGCAGAGACTGATGACAGGCCCAACATACTCACTCGTCACCAATATATTTGCTGTGATGATTGGCTCCCTGAACTCAGCAATGGTTTGCGGTGGCGGCAGCTTTGAAGGGCTATCAATTCTGGAAACGTTCCCCTTGGTATCTAGAATCTCATAGATTACAGTTGGCGCAGTCGTAATTAGATCGAGGTCATATTCACGCTCAAGTCTCTCTTGAACGATCTCCATATGTAGAAGACCCAAGAAACCAATTCGAAATCCAAACCCGAGAGCATCAGAGTTTTCTGGCTCGTACTGAAGTGCTGCGTCATTCAATCGCAGTTTTGCTAGCGCGTCTCTGAATTTTTCATAGTCCTCACCCGAGGTTGGAAATAAGCCGGCAAAGACTCTTGGCTGAACCGGTTTAAATCCCTCAAGAGGGACATCAACAGAATTCTTGCTTCCTGTTATTGTATCGCCTACTGGAGCGCCATCAATGTTTTTGATGCTCGCAATTAAGAAGCCAACTTCACCAGCCTTTAAGCTTTCCGTTTTTGTTCTCTTAGGGGTAAAAATACCAACTTCGTCTACAAGATGCTCGTTCTTGTTTGAGAAGATTTTAATTTTTGTTTTGGGTTTTATCTCTCCGTCAATGACTCTTATTAAGGAGACAACGCCAAGATAATTATCAAACCATGAATCAATAATGAGCGCCTTAATTGGGGCATCTAAATCACCCTCTGGCGCAGGAATTTTCTCTACTATCTGCTCAAGGATTTCCTCTATACCGATGCCAGATTTGGCGCTTGCGTGAACCGCGTCATGCGCCTCAACGCCGACCACATCTTCAATCTCATCAACCACCCTCTCTGGCTCAGCAGCAGGAAGATCAATCTTATTGAGAACGGCCAATACTTCTAAGCCCTGATCCATCGCCGTATAGCAATTGGCAACGGTTTGTGCTTCTACCCCCTGAGAGGCATCGACGATGAGTAAAGCGCCCTCACAGGCAGATAACGACCTTGAAACCTCGTAAGAAAAATCAACGTGTCCCGGAGTATCAATAAAGTTGAGATGATAGGTTTCTCCATCCTTTGAGTTAAAGTCAAGGGATACACTCTGTGACTTAATCGTGATGCCTCTCTCTTTCTCAATATCCATAGAATCAAGAACCTGAGAAGACATCTCTCGATCACTGAGTCCGCCACAAAATTGAATGAAGCGATCGGCAATGGTTGACTTGCCATGATCGATGTGCGCAATGATAGAAAAATTTCGGATTTTTTGCATATCAATGATAAAATGACTGCTTTTATTAAAACCATGAGATTATATCGTATATGAATAAAGTAAACCCTACTACATGTGTCGCAACAAGTGATCTAAATGTAAACATTCCTGATGACCAAGGAAGAAATATTGTTCTCTACTTTTATCCTAAGGATGACACCCCTGGGTGCACCATTGAAGGCAACGACTTTACAAGGCTCAACGATGACTTTGCTGCAAATAATTCAGTGATCTATGGTGTCTCTAGAGACTCTATTGCATCGCACGATAAATTCATCAATAAGTTCAACTACACAATCGACCTAATCTCAGACGAGGACGAGTCTTTGTGTAAGCAGTTTGATGTTTTAAAGCTTAAAAAAATGTACGGTAAAGAGCACATCGGTATTGTCAGATCGACTTTCGTTATTAGTCCTGACGGAGACATTCTCAAGCAGTGGGATAAAGTCAAGGTGGATGGTCACGCTGAAGAAGTACTCAACTTTATAAAGGCGCTATGAATTCAAACGTTGACCACGAAGAGGTAAATAAATTTGCAGCCCTAGCAGCGCGCTGGTGGGACAGAAATTCAGAGTTTAAACCGCTTCATGATATTAATCCGCTTCGCCTTAACTATATCAAAGAGCAGTGCGGGGATACTCTCGAAGGCAAGCGCATTCTAGATGTGGGGTGTGGCGGTGGAATACTCAGTGAGTCTCTAGCACTTGAGGGTGCTACTGTCGTCGGAATTGATCTCGCTGAAGCGGGACTTGAGGTGGCCAAACTTCATCTCCTCGAGTCTGGCCTGGATATTGATTACCAGTCCATATCAGCTGAGGATTTAGCTGAAAAAGAGACCGAATCTTTTGATGTCATCGCCTGCCTTGAAATGTTAGAGCATGTTCCTGACCCGTCACTGGTGATCGAGGCCTGCTCAAAGCTAGTCAAGCCACAAGGAAAAGTCTTTTTCTCAACGATTAACAGGAATCCCAAGTCATACTTCTTTGCCATTGTTGGCGCTGAATACGTCTTGAATCTTCTGCCGAAAGGGACCCACAACTATGAGAAGTTTATTCGACCAAGCGAGATTGATGAGTGGGCTAGGTCATCTGACTTATCCATCAGCTCGATGATTGGAATGACCTACAACCCAATTACAAAAAAGTATAAGTTGGGTGACGATGTCAGTGTGAATTATATGGTCCACTACGAAAAAAAATAGTCATCAATCAGTCGTGCACTCTCAGATCAAATGAAGTTTTGAATTTGTTCTAAGTTGACTTATAATTACATTTATTGTGTATCAAAATACACTGACTATCTAAAGGCTCACCTATGCCACTAAGAATTACACTAGGAAACCTTTTACATGAATGTGCTGAAAAATTTGCCGAACGACAATTCTTAGTCATTGCTGAAACTGGCGAGTCATTGACTTACAATGAGTTTGAAGTTCTTACCAATCGAATTACTAACGGTTTGTTGGAACAATTCCCTAAAAAAATAAAATATGTTAATATTTTTCTTGAAAATAGCTCTCAATATCTCGCATTAACTTATGCTCTAAAAAAAGCCAACGCGATAGAGGTATCGATAAACCCAGCTATGCGTGGTGAATCTCTTGCTAGAATGATTAATCAAACAGGGTCAAAATTATTATTTACCTCAGGAATTCAACTTGAAGCTTTAGATCAAATTCGAGACTCAATAACAAACATTGAAAGTTTAATTATGTTGGATTCAGTTGATCAGGCGCAAAAATTATTCCCAGAACTTCAAATCATTTTTTTTGAAGATTTACTTTCAAATCGCCAAGACCATATTGATTCACTTGCAAAAGATACCGACATTGCAACAATTCTTTTTACATCAGGCACGACTGGAGTGTCAAAAGGATGCCTGTTATCTCATCGATACGCTGTTAGAACTGCAGAAAACTTAATTGAACCCAATAAGATTACAATAAAAGATTCTGTATATACATTTTATCCTTTGTCTCATATTGGTCCTGCCTACTATGACATTCTTCCAACCATTATGACGGGGGGTCGAGTAATACTGCGTCAGCGTTTTAGTGTTTCAAATTTTTGGTTAGAAGCCAAAAAATATGGAGCTACTTGGTTCATGATGCTAGGCTCTGTTCAGCAGCTTTTATGGGCACATCCAAGCTGCCCAGAGGAAAAAGATCACAAAGTAACTCGGTGCTGGGGTACTCCAGCACCCGTTCCAAAAAAAGATTTTGATGCGCGGTTTAATTTGCATTTAGTTCCTGGTGGTGGTTACGGATCTACAGATGCTGGATGGGTAGTTGCACCTCAATGGGATCACCCTGGTGGGATAGTTTTACCTCATTTTGAAGTGGCCATTCACGATGAAAATGATGACCCATTACCTCCCAATACGCCAGGAGAAATGGTAGTTCGACCTTTAGAGCCTGGAGTCATGAGTAGCGGGTATTTTGGCATGCCAGAGAGAACTCTTAAAAGTTGGAGGAATCTTTGGTTTCATACAGGTGATATTGGACGAATGGATGATGAGGGTAGGTTCTATTTCATGCATAGAATCAGTGAGCGGATACGCGTCAAAGGTGAAATGGTTTCAGCTTATGAGATCGAAGAAGGCGTGTTGTTGCACCCAGATGTAAAGGACTGTGCTGTTATTGGAGTAGCAGGTGAAATGACTGAGGAAGATATTAAATTATTTGTCATTAAAAAAGATAATGCCAAGCTTACAAGTGAAGATTTAATTATGCATTGCAAAGAGCGTATGGCACGCTTTATGGTTCCAAAGCATATCGTCTTCCTTGATGAAATACCAAGAACATCAACTGGAAAACCAGAAAAAGGCAAACTAGCAACGCTAAATTTTTAGACAGTTCAATCTCAGTATGAAAAATGACGGGCTAGTCATTAAAAGCAAAGGATGCCTTTATAGGACTAAGTTGCTCCTTCTCTAAAATCATATCTGCAGCGCGAGCAGCTATCATTTGGGTAGGTGCATTTAAATTGCCAGAAATAATTTGAGGCATCACTGAAGCATCAACCACGCGAAGGTTATTGACTCCATGAACCTTCATCTGCTCATCAACAACTGCCATCTTGCTATTTCCCATCGCACATGAGCAGCTTGGGTGATAGTCTGTCTCCGCAACATCTCTAATAAACTTCACTAAGTCATCGTCTGATTCGACCTCAGGGCCAGGAATTAACTCCTCTCCCCGATACTCATCAAATGCCTGCTGCGAGATAAGCTCACGCGCCTTTTTGACGCCGCTTAACATTTCAGCTAAGTCTTCTGGATGTTGCAAGTAATTAAAGGTCATTAATGGTTTTTCGAGGGGGTCTGCTGATTTCAAAGTGACCTCTCCCCTACTCCTCGGCCTAAGCTGATCAACATGAATGGCAAAGGCTTGCAATAAAGAGATTTTATTGTCTTCATATTCAAAGCCTACTGGGCCAAAGTGGTACTGAATGTCGGGGTATGCCGCCTTTGAGCTACTTCTGATAAGTCCGCCTGCCTCCCATATATTTGAAGCTCCAATACCTTTTTTTGTAAAGACCCACTTAATTCCAGTTGCTAACTTTCGATGCGGCTGGTTGACCTTGTGAATTGGAAAACTTTTTTTACAGGCGTATTGAAGTATGACGCACGAATGGTCCTGGAGGTTTTGACCAACACCAGGCAGATCAACATTGACATCAATGCCGTGCTCTTTGAGGTGTTTTTCTGGACCAATACCAGAGAGCATCAGTAGGTGAGGTGAGTTAATAGCGCCGCCCGAGAGTATGACCTCTTTATTGGCCTTAACTGAGCGTGTCTCCCCTCTGTGCTTAAAGGTCACTCCGCTTACTGAGTTATCAATCATATTAATTTTGAGAACCTGAGATTTGGTAAGAAGCGTTACGTTCCCCCTTGCAAGAGCCGGCCTGAGATGCGCCACAGCAGCGCTGCATCTTCTTCCGTGCTTTCTTGTGGCGTCAAGCCTTGCGATGCCCTCGGGGTTATAGCCATTAAGGTCCTCAGAGTAACCCTGCCCTGACTGACGCCCAGCCTCCTCAAAAGCCTCAAAAAGTGGGTTTTCAAAGGAGCCCTTCGAAACGCCAAGGTTACCGCTACCCCCTCTCCACTCATCTTCACCGCGATCTGAATTTTCGCCCTCTTTGAAATAAGGTAAGCACTGATCATAAGACCACTCTTTTAACCCACACTCTGATTGCCATCGGTCATAATCGAGCGGGTGACCACGCATATATACCATCGAGTTGATAGAGGATGATCCGCCAACCACCTTACCTCTTGGCATTGGAACCTTTCGATTAAAGAGCTCTGGCTCATCCTCCGTTAAGTAGTTCCAGTTGGTCTTTGGGTTTCGATAAGCCTTATAGACGCCAGCAGGTATATGGATCATCAGGTTATAGTCCATTGGTCCTGCTTCCAAGACTAAGATTCGATGCTTCTTATCTTCGCCAAGCTTGTTGGCAAGAACGCACCCTGCAGAGCCAGCGCCAACGATGACATAATCATAACTGTCCATAAAACTAACACTCAATATTCATTAAGCATTAGTTTATATTGAAATATAATTTGATTATGAAAATTGACATAAAAAATGAAATAGAAACACACCGCTATGCATCCGGACAGAAACTATCCGAAGGCCTTTGGATGAATGGCAAGAAGGAAGGCGTCTGGACGGAGTGGTATGAAAATGGACAGATTAAAAGCCAGGAGTCATACAAAGAGAATGTATGGCACGGAAAACACAATTACTGGTACGAGAGCGGTCAGAAGATGAAAGAGAGTATCGATATAAATGGCCTGTATGAGGGCCTATGGGTTACTTGGCATGAGAATGGTCAGAAATGGGAACAAGGCAACTACAGAAAAGAAAAGAAAGAAGGCCTCTGGACGAAGTGGGATGAAAATGGTCAGATTACCTCTCAAGAAAACTATAAGGACGGTAAGCTAAAATAAAACTACTTAATATGAAGATCAATAAAAACTTTGTCATTTGGATTCTCTTTAACGTCTTAGCAAGTGTGATCTTTCTAGCCTTTGTGCATAACTAATGGTCTGGCTTTTATCAATAGTGGACTCTATTGTCACAACTGTTTTTAGTTTCTTTCTCTGGATAGTAATGCTCTGGACGCTCACCATGTCCTCCATGTTTGGATCTGAAAATGGACAGCAGCTTTATTGTGACAGTACTGATGCCGGAGTTGAGCTCTGTCAAAAGAAAGAATGGAGTATAGTAACCTGATGAAAGACGGAGAACACATTCAAAAACTTTTCAATGACATGAAGCAGGTGACTACCTATAAAGATGGAAAGAAGAATGGTAAGGAAACGTATTGGTATCCAATAGGCCAGAAAGCCTCAGAGTGTTACTATGTCAATGACAAACTAGAAGGTGAGCTCACTGCTTGGACTGAGTTTGGACTCGTCATTCAGCAGGACAACTACAAAAGTGATTTACTTCATGGGCTATCTAGAGTCTGGAATGAAGAAGGACAACTTGAATCAGAGATTATTTTTCAGCACGGAAAGCCTTCAGGAAAATATACCTTCTATGAGGATGGTGTCAAAGTGAAAGAGGGATTCGCAGAATACAGCAAGGATGACTCGCCTTACAACTTTGATAACGAAACTATTAATTAATTAATTGATCTGGGAATGGGATTCACATAAACCCCTATAATGTCTTATATAAGGATTTATCTAAATAACCCTCCCCCTCACATCAAACGAAATTTGGACTTAGTAGCCCTTGTACTTTAGTTAGTTGCTATGGTCTAATATTACAGAGCCAACTTTAGTATCTACAGATACAATCCCTTGAATAGCGTCCATTACTTTATTTTTTGCAGCAGTTGCTCTTTCCATTGCTTCGTTGTTCTCATATAAAGTTACAGATATGTTGACGTTGCCTTCAGACTTAACTGCTATCAATTGCTCTGCTTCTGGAAAGTCACTTGGTGCATTTGGAACGTAGGCTGCAGCAGCAATATCTGCCGCTTCATTTGATTCAAAGGTTACTGTTGTAATTCTTGCTACTGACATTAGCATTCCTAGTATTGTTTTTAAAGAAAATTAATTATAGTGCAATTGAAGCATCAAATCTTTAAGTTAGATTTTTAGATAAGCTTTACCTTAAACTATAAAACATTATCAGCTGAAACTTCGATAGCGTGCAGCATTGAGCGTCCAAATGAGCGCATCGTTAAGAGAACGTAAGAATCCTCG
>ERZ767114.820-NODE-820-length-15970-cov-3.206003_pt1 | contig 15970 bp, 16 predicted proteins | sample MGYA00374952_ERZ767114 | MGnify/ENA primary metagenome ERZ767114 (study PRJEB28939, sample SAMN06267156) | marine metagenome | isolation source: Columbia River Estuary | place: USA:Columbia River Estuary, USA | collected 2012-05-05 ...
TTTCTCTTTATTCAAATATTGTTCTAATAAACGATGAACTATAACATCTGGGTATCTTCTAATTGGAGATGTAAAGTGACTGTAATAATCAAAAGCAAGACCGTAATGACCAATATTTTTTGTGGTATATTCTGCTTTACTCATAGATCTAATTGCTAAGGACTCTATAAGGCTTTGTTCTTTTTTACCTTTTACTTGTTTTAATATTTTGTTTAACGATTCTGACATTTTTTTTCTAGAACTAATATCTAAATTATAACCAAGAGATTTAGAAACTTCTTTTAGTGCTTTAATTTTGCTCTCGTCTGGAAGATCATGAACTCTATATATAAATAGGTTTTTTTTAATTTTTTTTCCTACATACTCCGATACTTTTCGGTTGGCTAGTAACATAAATTCTTCGACAAGTTTATTGGATTCTTTAGACTCTTTTACATAAACTCCAATAGGCTCGTTTTGTTTATTAATATTAAACCTTACTTCTTTTTTATCAAAAGAAATCGCTCCACTTTTCATTCTCTCTTTTCTCATAAAAATAGCAATATCATTGAGTTTTAACACCGCCTCTTTTACTTTACTTGAAACTGAATATTCTATGCCGTTTAAAGAAACTTCTTTTCTTATTATAATATTTTTTGTTTCTATAATCTCTTGTGCTTCTTCGTAACTAAACCTGTAGTTGCTATTAATTATTGTTTTTCCAAACCATTCATTTATAACTTTATTATTATCAATAGTAAATACTGCTGAAAAAGTATATTTTTCTTCGTTAGGCCTTAAAGAACACGCTTTGTTTGAGAGAATTTCTGGTAACATAGGTACCACTCTATCTACTAAATATACAGACGTAGCTCTATTAAAAGCTTCTTTGTCTAAAATAGTATTTGGTTTTAGATAATGAGAAACATCAGCTATATGAACTCCTATTTCATAAGAATTATTAGATAACTTTTTAAACGAAATAGCATCATCAAAATCTTTAGCATCTACTGGGTCAATAGTAAAAGTTAATTCATTTCTAAAATCTCTACGCTTAAATACTTCTTTATTATTTATGCTAGTATCTATATTGTTTGCATACTCTTTAATTTCTTTTTCAAAATCATAAGGAAGTCCATACTCTGCAAGAATAGAGTGAATTTCAGTATTATGTTCTCCTTCAATACCTAATACTTTTTTTATAATACCATTTGGTGATTGACTGTTTTTTTTCCATTCAGTTATCTCAACAAGAACCTTGTCTCTATCTTTTGCTTTATTAATCATTGAAATAGGAACAAATATATCTACATGAATCCTTTTATTATCTACAATAACAAATGAAAATTTATCGCTGATTTCAATTTTTCCAACGTATTCTTTTTTTTCTCTTTTCAATAAGTTCGTTATTTCACCATAATACTTGTTTTTCTTTCTTCTAGAAAAAACATATACTTCAACAAGATCGTTATGTAAATATTGACCTATGTTTTCTAAATGAATCTTTTCTTCTAAACTTTCGCAAACAACAACAGCAACACCACGAACCGAAACATCTAAAGTACCAACAAATTTATTTGTATTCTTTTCTTTTCTTTCTATTTTATTTTTTCTTCTTCTCAAAATTGTTTTATTATATCTCTAATATACTTCTTACTAATTTAAATGATGACTTATAAACAATTATATACATAATACTATTTTCTTTTTATAATTTAAATAATAAATGATGCTTATTATAGCTTGTTAATATATATTAAAACTTTTTTTAAAAAACTTTGAATTAGAGTTATTAAAAATTTATTAATACTATATAAACAACATATAAATATGTAAGATATTTAAATAGAGTCTTTTAGTATAATTATAAACAAACATCTAAATAAAACAAAAAAGAACATTTCTTAATAATAAAAGAAGAATAATATAGTTAACAAACCACAACTTAAGGTTAATATAATGTATAGAAATAAAAATAATTTAATTTGTTTTTAATAAAGCATTTGTTAAGAGAAAAAAACAAAAGTAAAAACAATGTTAGTTATTAATAATTATATTTAGATATTAACACAAAACAAACAAAATGAAAGTATCAATAGGTAACGACCACGCAGGAACAAAACATAAATTTAAAATAACAGAATACCTAGAGAAAAAAAAATTTAAAATAAAAAACCACGGAACAAACAAAGAAGAAAGTGTGGACTACCCTGATTTTATACACCCCGTGGCAGAAGATGTTGCTACCGGCCAGTCAGATTTTGGAATAATTATTTGTGGAAGCGGTAACGGAGCTTCAATGAGCGCTAATAAGCATAAAGGAATAAGATCAGCGTTATGTTGGAATAATGAGATATGTAAATTAGCAAGAGAACATAACGACGCAAATATACTTAGTTTACCTGCAAGATATGTTACAATAAAAGAAGCTTTTGAAATGATAGAAACCTTTATACAAACACCTTTTGAAGGTGGAAGGCACCAAATAAGGGTTGAAAAAATAAACAAATAGACTTGAAAATAACCGTATTTAAATATCAAGATTTAGGTCAAGAAAGACTATACGAAATATTAAAACTAAGGCTAGAGGTTTTTGTCGTTGAACAAAAATGCGCTTATCAAGACCTTGATAATAAAGACGAAAAAGCTTTACATCTTGTAGGGGAAGAAAACAACAAAATAATAGCATATACAAGAATTTTTAGAAAAGGAGATTTTTTTAAAAACTCTAGTATAGGAAGAGTTTTGGTAAAAAAAGAATATAGAAACAAAGATTATGGAAGAATAATAATGAGAAGATCTATAGAAAAGCTAAAAGAAGATCCGAAAGAAGAAAAAATAGAGCTTTCAGCTCAAAAGTATTTGTTGAAGTTTTATTCAGAGCTTGGTTTTGAAAAGAAAGGAGAAGAATATCTTGAAGACAACATACCACACGTAAAAATGATCTTAAAAATCTGATTCTATTAAAATCTCCACTCTTCTGTCGTTTTCAGGCCTTCCGCCTAAAGGAAAACGATGCCCCAACCCTTCAAAAGACATCCTTTTTGAGTCAATCCCTTTTCCCAAAAAATAATCGTAAACAAATTTAGCCCGAACGACAGAGAGGTTTCTTTTTTTTGTTGCACGATCTATAGCATCTTTTTGACCAGAAGTGCAACACACATGCCCTTGAATTACAAAAGAAAAAGGTAAGTCTTTTACTTTATCAAAAGCCACATCTAAGCTTTTTTTAGAGCTAGGGGTTAAATAAGAATACCCGGTTAAAAACAGCAAGTTTTCTATGACTAAAGAACTCCCTTTTACAAGCACAACCTCTTCTTCGCTCACATCCAACTCTTTAAAAGAAACAAAAAGTTCAACCTTTCTGTTCAGAGCTCTAATTCTATCAGGGTTTGAGGCGCTAACAGTTTTAAAAAGAAGCTCACCTTTACCGTCAACGTTTGTGATTTTTTCTTGTTCGATTAGGTTAGACAATAGAATTTTTTTTATTTCTTCAGCCCTTCTTTGTGACAAAGAAAGGTTGTATGAGCTGGCCCCAAGATCATCACAAAAACCAAAAATTTCAATACTCAAAACGTTTTTTTCGCTAAGCGAAGCAATAAAAGAAAGAAGCCTGTTTTCCTCAATATTGGTAACTTTAGAAAGGTCAGTGTCAAAATAGACAGTGTGAGTGTTTTCTTGAGAGAACCCCACCAAAACAAACAATAAGAACAGATAAATTAACCTCAAAATATTATATTTTTTTAGCCGCAAACTTTTCAACAACCCCTAAAAAACCTTTTTTTATAGAATCAAAAGGAACAACCTCTTTTCCTAAATAAACAAACACTAAAGAGTGGCCCAAAAACACCCCGTCTTTCAGGCAATTAAGCCTAAAAACCTCTCTCATTAAGCGTTTTGTTTTGTTTCTGTCTACAGCCTTGTTTAGACTTTTTTTACCAACAGTAAAAGCAACATTTGACCTTTTTTTAAGCGAGTTTTTAATAAAAAAAAGCTTTATTGGAAAAGAAGAAACCCCTGCACCTTTGTCAAAAACAAAGCTTATCTCTTTTTTTGATTTTAGCCGTTCAAACTGTTGCATAGACCAAAGATTTATATGACCGTTAAAGGTATAAATAAAAAACCTAAATAGAGTTGTTTGTTTGGTCTACATCCGCACTCTTGTTTAGAGGGTCGATAGTAATCCCCACAACAACGTCATCATCAACACAAATATTAAAACTATAGTTTTTCTTAGCCCAGCTCCAAGGCTCCAGAAGAACCACACCGCTATCTAATGGTTTGTGTCCGCGACTCATCAGCAGAGGAATATGATACTCTTTAACTATACCGCTCACAAACTCAACCTCCACATCGTTAGGAATAGCCATTTCTCCTTTTCTATTCATCAAAATAGTAACAGAATCACACCCTTCAGTGTTAGTTTTCTTAACACTTTTTATAGCGTAGTCGATTGTTTTTGTGGTTTGCCCCCAATCCATTAAATACCAATCAAGCTCCTGTTCACTTACCTTTTCTGCGACCCTAATAAAGTCTTCAGGGTCAGGATGGGTAAAAACGTATTTAGAATAATATTTTTTCAAAACTTTCGATAGCGCCTCTTCGCCGATAATATAACCAAGCTGTGACAAAAAGATAGACCCCTTGTCGTAAGAAGCCATACCATAATTTCGGCTACTTGAAAAACGATCTGCGTGCGTGGTTAAGGGTTCCTCCAATCCAGAACGAACAACTTTAAAATAATCGACATAAGCACGTCGATTTGCAAAATCTAAACCTTTTTCTAAAATTTCATTTTCTGCGTGATCGCTTATATAACTAGTAAAACCCTCGTCCATCCAAGCGTGCTTAGACTCGTTTGTGGCAAGTAAAAACTGAAACCAAGTGTGAGCAATCTCGTGAGAGATAACCCCAGCAAGACTCTCAAAATTACGAACCCCACCTATAAAAGTACACATCGCATACTCCATTCCGCCATCTCCGGCAAGAATAACGGAGTATTGTTTATAAGGGTAAGGACCAATCTTTTCTATAAAATATTGCATAAAGAGTACTGAGTAAGGCTGAACAATCTTCCAGTTTTTAGAATACTTATCATCTTCTTTATAAAAGAAATGCATTTTAGGCCCACCAGGAACATCTACAACATCGTGAACATACTCTGTGTCTGCAGCCCAGCTGAAATCATGCACATTGGGCGCTAAAAAACGCCAAGAAATTTTATCCGAATCGTAAGGTTTTTTAAGCTCGGCATAACCATGACCAACCTCTTCAGGGTTTTGTAAATAGCCTGATCCAGCAACCGTATAGTTTTTGTCAATATTAATTGTAACATCAAAATCACCCCAAACCCCAAAGAATTCACGGCCGATATATGCATTAGCGTGCCAACCCTGGCTGTCATATTCACATAATTTTGGATACCACTGAGCCATGGAAAAAGCAACACCATCTTCGCTATCTTTTCCAGATCTTCTGATCTGTTGAGGAACGTTAACTTCAAAACGCATACTTAGAGTTGTTTTTTCACCAGGCAAAAGAGGGTTTTTAAGACCAGCCTCTAAAATAGTTTCTTGGTTTATAATATCAAGGACAGCTCCATCTTGCAAAAGCTCCAAAACACGAACATCTCCATAATCTTTACGGTCTAAGGAAAGTATTTTTTTTGAAATACTTCTGTCGTCATCGTTTATTTCGGAAGCCCTCACCTGCATTTCGCTACCAGGCTTAAATGCGTTAAAATATAAATGATAAAAAACCCTAGATATTGTGTCGGGAGAATTGTTAGAGTACACAAGCTCTTGTGTACCTATATAACTTCTACTCTCAGCGTCAACATCAATGACCATCTTGTAAGAAACGTGTTGTTGCCAACGACCTTTTTCTTTGTTGGAGCAGGAAAAAATAAGCAAGGTCAAAAAAAGAGATTTAAAAAACTTCATTACATTTTAAAATTTTATTAATACGAACACCTTTTTCGGTGTTTTTTAAAGAAACAATTTCGTTAAGACTGTCGTGTTCAAGAAATAAAAGCACATTATTCTCTACCGCGTAATTTAAAAACACTTCCTTTTCTTTTAGTGTCGTTAAAGGCCTTACGTCATAACCCATCACATACGGAAGCGGAATATGCCCTGCTGTAGGAATAAGGTCAGCCGCAAAAGCAATTTTCTGACCTTTATAAGTAATTATGGGAAGCATTTGCTTTTCTGTGTGACCATCTGCATAAAACACATCAAACCCAAACTCAGAAGCAAACGAAAACTGACCGCCGCTATTTGAAAGAAAGTTTAAACGCCCGGTTTGTTCAATAGGCAAAAGGTTTTCCTTTAGAAAAGAAGCCACCTCTCTTTTGTTTGGTTTAACCGCCCAATCCCAGTGTTTTTTATTCGTCCAATAAACGGCGTTTCTAAACATAGGCTCGAACCCAAGCCCAGAAAAACTTTTTTTAATTGCCCCACCACAATGGTCAAAGTGCAGGTGAGTAAAAAAAATATCGGTAACATCGTCCAAAGAAAACCCTGCATTATTAATAGAGCTCTCTAAATTACCCTCTCCCCACAAAGAGTAGTAACTAAAAAACTTTTCGCTTTGTTTGTTGCCCATTCCTGTGTCTATAAGAACAAGTCTTTTAGCATCTTCAATTAAAAGGCATCTGGCAGAAATATCAATCAAGTTATTTTGATCAGCAGGGTTTGTTTTGTTCCATATTGCTTTAGGAACAGCCCCAAACATCGCCCCTCCGTCTAATTTAAAATTTCCAGCATTAATAGGATATAGATTCATTTAACAAGATTATTTACTATTTTTATAAATATAAAACAATATTTTGAAGAAGTTAGAAAGAAGCTTATCGTTGTCCTCTGTCATAGCAATTAGCTTAGGCGGAATGCTGGGAAGCGGCATATTTGTTTTGCCAGGTCTAGCGGCTGCACAGACAGGCCCTTCCGTTTGGCTTGCTTATCTAATTGCTGCCTTTTGTATTTTGCCAGCCGCGCTTTCAAAGTCAGAATTAGCAACAGCCATGCCTTCCTCTGGGGGCACTTATGTATATATTGAAAGAGCTTTTGGCCCGCTCTTTGGAACTATTTCTGGCCTAGGACTATGGCTTTCAATGCTGTTAAAAAGTTCTTTTGCCCTTGTCGGTTTTGGGGCCTACATGTTGGTTTTGATAGATCTTGATGAGAGCTACATTAAGTACATAGCCCTTGTTTTTTTGGCGTTTATTTTTGTTTTAAACATTACAGGCGCAAAAAAAGTTGGAAAAGTTCAGCTTTATATTGTTACCATTAGCGTTCTCTTTTTAATTGGCCTTTCATTTTTTGGTTTGCAAAATATTAACCCAGATTTTTTAACTCCGTTTTTAACCGAAGGTGACAAAGGCTTGTTGTACACAATTGCATTTGTTTACATTTCTTATTCTGGAGTAACCAAAGTAGCAGCTATTGCGGAAGAAATAAAAAACCCATCTAAAAACCTTCCACTATCCATGCTAGCCTCACTAGTGCTAATTACAGCTATATATGTGGTTGTCTCTTTTGTTCTGGTGTCTAATATTCCTGTTCCAGAGCTAGCCACAGACATTAAACCAATATTTACACTTGCTGACAAGCTTGGAGGATACACTGTTGGAATCATTGCGGCCGTAGTTGGAGTTATCACTCTTATCTCCACAGCTAACGCTGGAGTTTTGGCCGCTTCTCGCTTTCCTTTTGCTATGTCAAGAGACAGCCTTTTGCCTGAATTTATGAGTAGGGTCAGCGAAAAATTTAAAACCCCAGTTATAACTATTGCCATCACATGCGTTGGAATGATGCTTGTTATTGTTTTTCTAGACGTTGTCAAAATCGCAAAACTTGCCAGCGCCTTTAAGGTTATGATGTTTATTTCTGTAAACATGTCTGTTATCATTCTAAGAGAAACCTCTGCGCAGTGGTATAAACCAAAATATAAATCTCCACTTTATCCGTGGATTCAGATTTTTGGGATAATAACAGGTTTTTTGCTTCTTTTTTATTTAGGGCTTGTTCCTTTTCTTGCAATCGGCGCGATATTCTTGCTGGGAGCTGTAATTTACGCTTTTTCAAACAAAGAAGTTACAAGAACAGGTGTTTTGAAAAAATATGGACACAGGCCAGCTCTTTATCTATTTTACACTAAGAAAAAACAAGAAGAAATAGAGACAAAAAGAACTGAAGAGGTTGACAAAAACCTAGACGGTTCCCTTAACCCAGATGCAGGGGTGGTTGTACCCCTTTTAGGCAACGAACAATCCGCAGAAATGTTAGTAGAAATGGCATCGGCAATAAATAAAAAAGACACGATTCAGGCGGTCAACATTACCGAAGTTCCAAATCAAACTTTTTTAGACGCCTTCATGAAAGATGACCCAAAAATTATTTCCTTAGAGAGAAGAATTTCGGGCCTTTCTAAAAGTAAGAACATAAATGTTGATTTTGAGGCTGTGGTAACTCACGAGCTTTCAGACACAATCGACCAACTAGGAAGCCAAACCAATTGTGACTGGCTTGTAATGGGATGGAACGGAAGAGCTCACAGCGGAATACTTGTTAGTAATCCAATCGGGTGGCTACTTACAAACATTAAGTCTGATTTTGCGCTATTTAAAGACAATGGCGTAAGATACATTAGCAAGGTTCTTTTAGCTTTAAGGCCAGGAAGAAAAGATAAAAACTTTTTAGCAGTAGCAGAGAGAATTTGTGCTTTTTATGGGGCAGAGCTTACGCTTTTACATGTGGTGTCAGACCAAACTTCCGATGAAGAAACCACCGCGATAAGAAAAAAATCTCAAAAACTTATTTCAAAAATTAAAACGAAGAGCGAGGTGCAAATATTAAAAAACAACGACTCTATCGAAACAATTTCCAGCCAGTCTGCTGGATACGACCTTCTTATTTTAGGAACACCTCAAAAAGACAACTGGATAAGTGTTTTGTTTGGAACTGGAAAAGATAAGTTTACTGAAAAATCAGCATGTTCGGTATTGAGGCTTACAATGAAAGACTAGTCGTTTAGCTTTAAAACAGCCATGAAAGCTTCTTGAGGGATTTCCACATTTCCAACTTGACGCATACGTTTTTTTCCTTTCTTTTGTTTTTCTAAGAGCTTTCTTTTTCTAGAGATATCACCACCATAACATTTTGCAGTTACATCCTTTCGAAGAGCTTTTATTGTCTCTCTTGAAATTATTTTTGCACCAATTGCAGCCTGAATAGGCACATCAAACTGTTGGCGAGGAATAAGTTCTTTTAGTTTTTCACACATTTTTTTACCAATCGTGTGAGCACTACTTGCATGTATTAATGCAGAAAGCGCATCAACAGGCTGTGAATTCAACAAAATATCAACCCTAACAAGTTTTGACGTTTGCATTCCTATTGGAGAATAGTCAAAAGAAGCATATCCTCTCGAAACAGTTTTAAGTCTGTCGTAAAAATCAAAAACAATCTCCGCTAGCGGCATATCAAAAGTTAGCTCAACCCTTTGTGTTGTTAAATAAGTTTGATTCTTTATTAACCCTCTTTTGTCTATACAAAGAGACATTACGTTTCCAACATAATCTGATTTTGTGATAATTGTTGCCTTAATAAAAGGCTCTTCAACCCTGTCAAGAGTAGAAGGGTCCGGAAGATCAGAAGGGTTGTTTACTGTTACGGGTAAATCTGTGTTTTTTCTTGTGTAAGCCAAGTATGAAACGTTTGGAACCGTGGTTATTACAGTCATTCCAAATTCTCTTTCTAGGCGCTCTTGAATAATTTCCATGTGTAGCATTCCTAAAAAACCACATCTAAAACCAAAACCTAAAGCAGCAGAGCTCTCAGGTATAAAAACTAAAGAAGCGTCATTTAACTGAAGTTTTTCCATTGAGTTTCTAAGCTCCTCATAGTCCTCAGTGTCCACCGGATAAATACCGGCAAAAACCATTGGCTTAACATCTTCAAACCCCTCAACAGCATTTAAAGTAGGGTTTTTAGAGTCAGTAATCGTATCACCAACCTTCACTTCTTTTGCCTCTTTGATTCCTGTTATAAGATAACCCACATCTCCAGCAAAAATTTCAGGCTTTGGGCTTTGCTTTAAGTTTAGTGTTCCGACCTCATCAGCTCCATATGTTTTTCCGGTAGCTATAAACTTAATTTGCTGGTTCTTTTTAATACTTCCATTAATTACTCTAAAATATGTTTCCACTCCTCTAAACGGGTTGTAAACCGAGTCAAAAATTAAAGCCTGCAAAGGCTCGTCACAACTTCCTTTAGGGGCGGGAACAACACTGATAATAGCGTTTATAATATCTTCTATTCCAAGACCGGTTTTTGCACTAGCAGGAATAACATCCTCTGCTTTACAACCAAGTAAGTCAACAATATCGTCTGTAACTTCTTCAGGGTTTGCGCTAGGCAAGTCGACTTTGTTTAAAACAGGAATTATCTCTAAATCATTTTCAAGCGCTAAATATAAATTTGATATAGTTTGCGCCTGAATGCTTTGCGCCGCATCAACTATTAAAAGCGCGCCTTCACACGCAGCTATTGATCTTGAAACTTCGTAAGAAAAATCTACATGACCAGGTGTGTCAATAAGGTTCAAAACATAATCAACTCCATCTTTTTGGTAATTCATCTGCACAGCATGAGACTTTATAGTGATTCCCCTTTCTCTTTCAAGATCCATACTGTCTAGTAACTGGTCTTGTTTTTCTCTATCCGAAACAGACCCAGTGAACTCTAACAATCTGTCAGCAAGAGTACTTTTTCCGTGATCAATATGGGCTATAATACAAAAGTTTCTAATGTTTTCCATTAAAGTCAATGCAATTTGATGCAAGGCACAAAAGTACATAAAAATTAACCATTATAGAAGGTAGAATAACGACAAAAATTATATTATAGATTGTTCAGTATATTTGTAATCAAATTAACATAAAGATTGTTTAAATGGTCAAAATTGGGGATATAGAATTACCAGAATTTCCTTTGCTGCTAGCGCCAATGGAAGATGTCAGTGACCCTCCTTTCCGAGCGTTGTGCAAAGAAAATGGTGCAGACGTGGTATACACTGAGTTTATCTCCAGTGAAGGACTTATTCGTGATGCTGTAAAAAGCACAATGAAGCTAGATATTTACGAAAAAGAAAGACCGGTTGGGATACAGATTTTTGGAGCTAACTTAGATTCTATGCTTAGGTCGGTTGAAATTGTAGAGAAATCAAACCCAGATATTATTGATATTAATTTTGGCTGCCCAGTTAAAAAGGTAGTTTCAAAAGGCGCTGGCGCAGGAATACTAAAAGACCTTGATCTTATGGAAGCCTCACTAGGGAGATGGTTAAAAGAACTCACCTTCCCATAACTGTAAAAACAAGGCTTGGATGGGATGAAAACAGTATAAAAATTGTTGAAGCGGCTGAAAGACTTCAGGATGTTGGGTGTAAGGCAATTTCAATTCACGGTAGAACGAGAGCTCAAATGTATAAAGGAGAGGCAGACTGGACTGAGATAGAAAAAGTTAAAAACAACCAAAGAATGCACATTCCGGTATTTGCCAACGGAGATATAAACACGCCAGAAAGAGCAATGCTTATAAGAGATCATTATGGTTTAGACGGGGCGATGATAGGCAGAGCAAGCATTGGTAATCCATGGTTTTTTAACCAAGTAAAGCATTTTTTTAAAACAGGTGAACATTTGCCGCCAGTATCCATTAAAGAAAGAGTTACAGCAGCAAAAAAACACCTTGAAATGTCTATAGCCTGGAAAGGCGAAAGGTTAGGAGTTTTTGAAACAAGAAGACATTACACCAACTATTTTAAAGGTATACAAGACTTTAAGCCTTTTAGACAAAAACTTGTTACAAGCGATGATTCTGTTGACGTTTTTGCAACTTTGGAAGAAATCTATGAAAAGTTTAACACTTATGAGTTTGCTTAAACCTTGCCAACAAGCTCTTTGGTTACTACGCTTGAAGAAATCTTAGAAGCGGTAGCCCCAAGAATCAGTATTGTAAGACTAACAATTAAGAAAGTAGAAAACTCTACACTTACTGGATAGGCAAGCGATGGCGTTATCATAAAAATAGAAAAGTTTTGTTGCGCTAGCATTAAAACAAAACCAAGAAAGAGCCCCACAATCCCACCTAGAAAAGTAATAATTAGCCCTTGGTAGTAAAATATTTTTTTAATATCATGATGTGTAGCACCAGAGTTATATAGAGTTTTAAGATTATTTCTTTTTTCTAAAACCATAATTATTATTGAGCTAATCAAATTAAAAAGAGCTATTATTAGAACTAGTGTAAAAACTAGATAAACGGCAACTTCCTCAGTGTTTAGCATTTTGTATAAAGAGTCGTTTAACTGCTCTTTTGTCTTTATTTTAAAGCCAGAACCAAGCTTAGAGCTTAATAATTTTGCAGATTCTTTAGCCTTTAAAGGGTCTTTTAACATAAACTCCACCGAGCTTATTTGATTTTCGCTATACCCTAGTAGTTGTTGTAAATCAGCAATGCTTGTATATATAAGCGAAAAATCTAAGGCCTCATTAATTTCAAATAACCCAACATTTACAACGTCTAGTTTTGAAAAAGACCCATCAACAGACAGGATTTGTTTTTTACCAGGCTTTGGAGCATATAGCGCTATGCTCTTAGAGTAATCATAAACCCCAAATGAAAGCTTATTTGCAATTCCCCAGCCAGAAACAATTTGATTTGGCCCAGAAACCCATTCTCCATCGTATAAAATTGAGTCTATAGTTTTTGAAGGAAAAAACTCTGAAACCCCTTTTGCAGAAACAATATCACCACTTATATTGGTGGATAGAAAAACACTTTCTTCTACGGTTTTGGAATAGCTTAAAAAGTTGTCTAGCAGCAAAACGTCTTTTAACAAAGAGTCGCTAATAACAAACGTTTTGGATTTTGCAGGAATTAGTTTTAGATCAGGGTCTACAAAAGAGGTGAAAGCAAGGCTATAATCCTTAAGCCCATTAAAACCGCACAGAACAATAAAAAGCGCAGCAGCCCCTACAACAACACCAAGCCCTGCTAGTTTAGACATAAAATTTACAGCATTGTTAGAGCTCTTTGAGAAGAGATATCGTTTAGCTATATAATAAGAAAAATTCAAGGGTTACTTATTTTGATGGATTAATAGGGTTGTCAACTCCTTTTAGTGATTGGTCAATTTTTTCTATATAATCTAAAGAATCGTCTATAAAAAACATAAAATTTGGAGTCCTTCTTAACTGGTGTTTCGTTCTTTGAGAAACTTCGTGTTTAATTAAAGGAGTATTTGTTTTAATGCCAGCAAGAATTTCCTCGCCTTTAGCTGAAGGAAAAACACTTAAATGTACTTTTGCTATAGAAAGGTCTGTAGTCACAGAAACTTTGGAGACTGAAATGATAACTCCTTTTAAGCCACCTTTTCTAGCAGCACCTTGAAGAATATCTGCAAGGTCTTGTTGAAGAATTTTAGAAATTTTTTTTTGTCTGTTACTTTCCATTTGGTAAAAATAAACATTTACAACATGAAATAATTAAAACAAATTTTTTTAATTTAATTTAGTAGGATGATTAACAAAGTAGAACACCTGGGAATTGCTGTTAAAGACATTGATTCGTCAAATAAGCTTTTTGCAAAACTCTTAGGCAAACAACACTATAAAACAGAATTTGTAGAGTCCGAATCAGTGATTACATCTTTTTTTAAAATTGGAGAACAAAAAATAGAGCTACTACAGACAACAGATGAAAGAGGGCTTATAGCAAAGTTTATTGAGAAAAGAAAAGAAGGTGTTCATCACCTTGCTTTTCATGTAGACAGCCTTGAAGAGGAAATCAAAAGATTAAAAAAAGAAGGCTTTGAGTTTATTTCAGAAACCCCAAAAAAAGGGGCAGATCATAAAATGATTGTGTTTTTAAACCCAAAAACAACCAACGGAGTGTTAATTGAACTATGCCAAAACGCATAGAATAAACAAGAGCATTCTTTTTCTAGTATTAAAAAAATGTATTAATATTGCACCCTATTACAGGTCCTATAGCTCAGTTGGTTAGAGCACTTGACTCATAATCAAGTGGTCCCTGGTTCGAGTCCAGGTGGGACCACCAAGCCCTTCACAGATGTGAGGGGTTTTTTGTTTTCAGATAACTAACAATCAACTTATTTAAAAAAACTTACTTTTAGTTTACTCCCACCAATTATTAAAGCTGCCGTGATTATTATTATGTTTTTAATGATGTATTGCCCTTCTAAAGTAGGCAAAAAGGGGTTTGAATTTTGAAAAGTGACTTCAGGAAGAATAATTAGTGGTAAAAATGTTCCAGTCATTTGTAAAAGCAGTAATACCATTGCAACTAAAGTAGTCCTTTTAAACAAAAACAAAATTGCAATTAAGACTTCCCAGTAACCAATAATGATGGTCCAACTTTCAGCCTCAAAGAATGGCATCCAATAAACAGTATCAATAACAAGATTTTGAGCTGGAGAAAGATTAATTATTTTCAAAAACCCAAACCAAAAGAAAATTACAAATAATGGAATTCTTACTAAATAGTCGTTTGTATTAAATTTATACATAATGGTTTTTCAACAAAGTTATAATCTTAAACTTTTACAAATTTCTAATCATTATTTAGGTATTCCATTTCCCTCTCCAAAAGGAGCCCAGTTTGAATGCATTATTTTCCAACCATTTTCTGTAGAAACCCATACTGAAGAAGCTCTTGTGCTATAGTCGATTGAATCACTATTGTCAACAGTATAATCACCTTTAGCATAAAAAGTTAAAACAGCTGTTCTTGAATCAGGTGAAAGCGCTACGTCGATATCATATAATTCAAAAGAACCCCATTTAGCTTTTGCTTCGGTATTAAATCTTTCAGAGTTCATTACTATAAACTTTTTCAAGTTTGATTCCCCAGATGTGAAAGGAATACTTTGATCAACATGTTTGTTGAATTCTTCTAAGTTTTGAGTAAGAATAGCATCTTGAAGCTTTACTGCCTTTTCTTTAAGGGCATTAGAAATATCTTCATTAGACATTTTTGTCTCACTAGAATCAATTGGTGTTTGACAAGCTGCAATTAAAATTACAGTTGTTAAAAGAAAGAATTTTTTCATAAATATTTTATTAAAGTTTAATTTATTCTAAGTTATGTAAATTATATCAATGCATTATACTTTTAATATTATATAATTTGGAACTTATTCTGAGGTTCATCCCGCTGGGTTTATAATTATAAAAATCAAAAACTTTGATTAATATTACATTCTTTTTAGAATGTTTAGTTATATTTGAATGAACCAAAACCTAATTAATTATGAAAAATTTTTTATTATTATCATTTGCCTCAATATTAATGTTTTCTTGTGAAACAACTCCAAAAGAGGAAGAAAAAGGCCCAGCTCCTGGTTATTTATTAACAGCTGATGGAACAAAAATTGATGCTAGAGACGCAGATCCTTTAAATTTAGCAATATGGGAAAAATATATGGACGCCCACAACAACAAAGACTTTGAAACAATAGCTAGTATGAATCATGATTCCATTGTGTTAAACCTTTGGGATGGTAGAAATCTAATGGGTAACGATACTCATATTGAGATTTTAAAAGGATATATTGAAGAATTTAATCCAACTTGGAATACTTTCTTTTCTTACACAATGCATGTTGATGGTCAGGTTGGTGATTGGGTAATTACAGGCCATGAAATTAAGCAAACTGAAAATGGTGAAGAGAAATCTCTTTCGGATGTTTTAGATGTATTTATTGTAGATGAAAAAATAAGAAGAATTATAGTTTATCGTAAAGAAAACTAATAATAATTTATCTAATAAAAAAAGGGGATGATTGTCATCCCCTTTTTTTTGTGACCTCGGTAGGATTCAAACCTACAACCTCTTGAGCCGTAATCAAGTGCACTATTCAGTTATGCTACGAGGCCTTTTTTTATTAGAAATGCGAATTTAGC